>Ga0194045_1000073_pt1 | contig 27814 bp, 22 predicted proteins | sample JunL6211m_MetaG_FD_161686 | JGI IMG/M metagenome (GOLD analysis project Ga0194045, IMG submission 161686) | Anoxic zone freshwater microbial communities from boreal shield lake in IISD Experimental Lakes Area, Ontario, Canada - Jun2016-L626-11m | ecosystem: Environmental > Aquatic > Freshwater >...
ATATCCGACTGCGGGAGATTTCGCTCGATAATTTTCCCAAATTGAAAAACTGGCGGCTTAGCGCATCGAAATGCCTCGAATCCATCACTGCTAAAAACCAGAAGTTCATTTGGCTGGGTGGTAATCATCTTGCATGCCTTCCTGTTTACGATCATTTGTGCGAGACCAATACACTGGTGCTTCAGTTTGATGCCCATTTAGATATCCACCACTTTGATAACACCTTGGATACTCCCTCGCATGGAAATTTTGTTCTGTTTGCGAAACGTCCGCTATTGCCCATTGTCAATGTAGGGCATCGTGAGCAGTTACTAACCAAAGATCATATCGACACCTTCTTTCAAGATAATATTTCCGCTATCGATATAGCGGTTAATCCGGAGTTGGCATTTGAACGAATTATGGCAACAGTCAATAAAGCAGAGCATATATTTATTGATATCGATTGTGATGTAATGGATGCTGCGTTTTTTCCTGCAACAGGCAGGCCTGTTCCCCTTGGATTGACGCCTATGTATCTGACTAGGATTATGGAAGCGATTGATGCAAAAAAAATCGTGGGGGTGGGGTTTAGTGAATTTGATCCATCTCGGGATGATAATGATCGAAGCCTAGCGTTATTAATTTGGTGGGTGGAGCGCTTTTTCTTGCGTTGGTATGAATAATCGAATCAAGTAGAGTTATTGATGTTCGTTTTGGGAATAAATTGCGAGGGGTTGAACTACTCATGAGTCATCAATTTCGTTTGAAAGTTGAAGATACAGCATTATTAGTGATTGATATACAAGAGAAGTTGCTGCCTAAAATAATGCAGGCGGGCGAGGTGCTTCGAAATGCTTCATTTTTAGTAAATGCAGCAAAAGTACTGGGGGTTCCTGTGATTGCAACAGAGCAATATCCGAAGGGATTGGGGCCAACGGTAGAACCAATAAGGGGTTTGCTGACAACAGTTTGGGAAAAGAAGACTTTTTCTGCGGTTGCAGAGGGTGGCGCCCTTGATTTCTTGAAATCTGATGCCCGAATCAAGGTGGTAGTGGTGGGGATTGAGGCTCATATTTGCGTCATGCAAACCGTGCTGGATCTTTTAAACCAAGGATTTCATGTGTTTGTATGTGTCGATGCGGTCTCAAGCCGATATGCTATTGATGTAAAGATTGCGTTAAAGCGAATGCAACAAGCGGGTGCGATTTTGGTAACTGCGGAAACTTGTGTGTATGAATGGCTTGAAACAGCAGCCAATCCTGCATTCAAGGAAATCAGCGCAATGGTTCAAGAAAGAATGAGGCAAATTGGTCCCGATGGGAGTGCCTCATTAAACAAGTAACAATCTAAATTTGGATGAAACTATGCATATCCCAGCTCCTCTACAACCTTCCACAAGAATCCTTCTTGGGCCTGGCCCAAGCGATGCCCACCCAGCAGTTCTTCGGGCTATGGTCAACCCACTCATGGGGCACCTCGATCCTGAATTTGTTTCAATCATGGTTCAGGTTCAGGAAATGCTTCGAGGGGTTTTGAAAACCAAAAACAAAGTGACCTTGCCTATCAGTGCAACAGGAATGGCAGGGATGGAGTGTTGCTTGGCAAATTTGTTGGAAGCGGGCGATAAAGTTGTGGTTTGTGCAATGGGTTTCTTTGGTCAGCGTATGATCGATGTTGCTGGTAGAACCGGTGCGGTGGTAACCACTTTGCAAGCGCCTTGGGGCAAGACTTTTTCGGTTGATGAAATTAGCGAAACCGTTGCTAAGGTAAAACCCAAGGTGTTGGGGCTAGTTCATGCGGAAACATCTACCGGAGCTATGCAAGCCAACATTCAGGAAATCGCAAATATCTGTCATTTGCATGGCACTCTTTTAGTGGTTGATGCAGTCACCTCGCTTGGATGCATTGAGTTGGATATTGATGAATGGGGTGTGGATGCTGTTTACAGTTGTTCGCAAAAAGGGCTGGGTTGCCCGCCAGGATTATCACCCATATCGTTTAGTGAACGTGCGGTAGAAGTAATAAAAAACCGCAAAAGCAAGGTTCAAAGCTGGTATCTTGATATGACCACAGTCATGAGTTACTGGGGTCAGGATCGGGTTTATCATCACACTGCCCCTATAAGTATGATTTATGCAATTCATGAGGGGCTTAGGCTGGTGCTTGAAGAAGGGCTTGAAAATCGCTGGAAAAGGCATTGGCACAACCATCAAGCGCTGAAAGCCGGGCTTGATGCACTTAACCTTCACTACACTGCTGATGCTTCCTGCCAATTGCCCCAGTTGAATGCAGTGCGCATTCCAGAGGGTGTTGATGATCTTAAAGGTAGGAAGTTCCTTCTTGAAAGATTTGGTATAGAAGTCGGAGGCGGGCTGGGTGATTTCAAAGGCAAAGTTTGGCGTATCGGCTTGATGGGTTATAACAGCAAGCCTTCGGTTGTGCTTTTAGCACTGGCTGCTTTAGAACAGGCACTTACCAATCAAGGTGTCAAGGTTAACCCAGGTGCTGCTGTTGGTGCTGCCAATAACTATTACGCCAAGGCTTAGTTCTCGGGCGTAGCGCGCAGGCATCTTATCTCTCCTTACCATGAGGTTGCCCATGCTTGCAGGACAGGAGTTCGGACCATTCTTGATCGAAAAGGAGCTGGGTAGCGGCGCCATGGGGGCTGTCTACCTTGCTCGTTATATCAAAAACAACCACCGTGTTGCCATTAAGATTATGTCGTCTGCAATCAACAGCAATGCTAGCAGTTCGCTGGTGGCGCGTTTTGAACGCGAAGCAGAAATATTAAAGCATCTTAATAATCCTAATATAGTTAGATTGTTTGGCATAGGTAAGTTTAAGGGAATGCGTTATTACGCAATGGAAGTGATCGATGGGGAAACGCTGGAAGCAATACTTCTCAGAAAGGGCGCTTTCTCTTGGGATGAAACGATTGAATTGGGGAAGCAGATTTGTAATGCGTTGCAGCATGCCCATGATAATGGGGTGGTTCACAGAGATATAAAACTTTCGAATCTGATGGTTACAAAGCAAGGGGTTTTGAAGCTTACCGACTTTGGCATTGCCAAGGATTTAGATGGCACTTTGTTGACTGGTGCGAATTGTGCGATCGGGACAGCAGCGTATATGTCGCCCGAGCAATGCAGAGGAGAAAGCACGATAACAGGGAAGTCGGATTTGTATTCCTTGGGTGTGGTGTTGTTTGAATTACTGACAGGAAAGAGGCCGTTTCGTGGCAATAATGCGGTTGAACTGTTTTTGCATCATGTGCAAACTAAACCCGAAAGGCCATCTCGCATTAACTTCGAAATTCCCAAGTTCCTAGATACTTTGATTTTGCATCTGCTGGAAAAAGACCCTGATGATAGACCGCCTAGTGCCAGTGTTGTTGCGAAAATATTAGAGGAAATCCGGGTTAAAATATTAGCGCAAACCAGCGTGGGTGAAGACCTCGCAAAAAGCTATGCCGATGGGACTGGCCTTACAAAGACTTCAGAGCGCAAGAAGGCACGAAAGCTTTTAGCACGCATAGGAAAAAAAGAAGAAGGCACCCCTTGGTTTAAGTCCTGCCTGTTTGTTTCTATCATGATGCTTGCAGTCATTTTTGCATTCAGTTGGACTATGTACGAGATTTTCATCCGCACCCCTTCTGCAAAATCGCTCATTGCCTCTACGGAAAAATTGATCAAAACCAATTCCAGAGATGAGGCTCGGGAAGGTCCGATTGCTGATTATCTTAAATACTATCCAGATTTGAATGATGAAGGCGCAAAGAAAATCAAGAGCCTTGCAGATGAAATTGATGTGGAACAATGCGAGGCATTATTAAGGCAGTATTTAAAGATCACCGCAAAGAATTTCAAATTTGGGGTTCAGGAAGAAGTGGAAGGCAAGGCTTTTGAGGCTATAAGTTTAGAGACAGAGGGTAAGTTTGACGAAGCAGATAAAGCATGGGCTGCGCTTGCTCAAAATTACAAAGGCCGTTGGGTGGTGCTTGCAAATAACAGGCGAAGGCTATTTGCCTCGCAGCCTAGGTTCGAAGAAATCTGGACCGATTATATTCGATCCATTAGGGATTCAGGAAATACTCCCGATATGCCTGAATCGCTTGCCTCTACCTTCTTAGCTTTTCGTACTGAATTCCTAGGCGACAACGCTTTGGCCATCGCAAGGTATAAAGAATGCAAAGAGAAGTTCGAAAAAGATACGGATCGGGCCTGCTTGTTTGATCCTGCGCTAAGGCAGCCTTATTTACTTTGTAATCGTAAAATCAAGGAGTTGGCTGGGCTGGTTAAAGGCGACCCCGAGGCTGAACGAAACAAGCTTATTGAGAAGACGCTTGCCAATGCTGCTTCGCCTATGTCGCTTCTTCTTGATGGCAGGTTTAACTGTTTGAATATACTTGCGGTTTATTCGGATCAGAAAGGCATTAAGAAATACATTGATGATGCCAATGCCATTCTTAAAAAAATCAATGCGGAGTTGAAACCATAGCAGTACTTATTTTAAGGGAAAAGTAGCGATGCAAAGATCGAAGAGCAAGAGCGCATTTGACAGAGCCAAAGGGCTTATTCCAGGCGGGGTTAATAGTCCTGCAAGGGCTTTTGGTGGGGTGGGTGGCACGCCTATATTTATCGATCACGCTGCGGGCCCTTATCTTTTTGATATCGATGGCAATAAGTACATCGACTTCATTGGTTCCTGGGGCCCGATGATTTTAGGCCATGCACATCCCAAAGTGGTGGAAGCTATCCAAACAACTGCTCTCAAGGGAAGTAGTTTTGGTGCACCGACCGAAATGGAATCGCAGATGGCGGAGCTTATCATCTCCCTGGTTCCTTCCATTGAAATGGTTCGCATGGTCAATTCCGGCACCGAGGCAACGATGAGTGCCCTAAGGCTTGCGCGGGGATATACAGGCCGTGATTTGATCATTAAATTTGCTGGTTGTTATCATGGCCATGTGGATAGCCTTTTGGTACAGGCAGGTTCCGCAGCTACTACCCTAGGCGTGCCAAGCAGCCCTGGGGTTCCCAAGGGATGCACCGCAGATACTATAGTTCTTCGTTATAACGATATTGAAGAGCTGAAAAATGCTTTTTATAAGATGGGTGACAAGATTGCTTGTGTGATTTTAGAGCCCGTGGTTGGGAACATGGGTTTGGTTCCTCCTTCGAGCGGATTTTTGAAAGAGCTTAGAGCCCTTACTACGCAGTTTGGGGCTGTTCTTATCCTTGATGAAGTCATGACTGGCTTCAGGCTTTCTGCGGGGGGCGCCCAGCAATTGCTAGGCATTGAACCTGACCTTACTGCTTTGGGCAAGATTGTTGGGGGCGGTTTGCCTGTTGGAGCATACGGTGGGAAAAAAGAAATCATGGCGAAGGTCATGCCCTCGGGGCCCGTTTACCAAGCTGGCACACTATCAGGAAACCCCTTAGCGATGGCAGCAGGTATTGCGATCCTAACGGAACTTAAGAAAAACCCCCCTTATGAAAAACTTGAAACGTACGCCCAACGCTTAGAGGTAGGGCTCAGAGAAGCTGCCTCTGCTGCCAAAATACCCCATGTTATCAATCGGGTTGGGAGTATGTGGACGCTGTTTTTCACTTCAACTCCTGTTACCGATTACGATTCCGCTAAATTGTCAGATACCAAAATGTTCTCCAAGTTTTTCTGGGCCATGATGGATCGGGGCGTTTATTTACCTTGTAGCCAGTTCGAGGCTGCTTTCAATTCCATCACCCATGACGATGCAATTATCGATTTGACCCTCAAGGCTGCACGAGAATCTTTTGCCGAGATTAACTCTTAGGTAGTTTGACGAACCCTGTAAAATTATTTGGATTGCTCCTTCCTTGGGGGATGATTTTTAAAAATCATTGGTCCATTTTATAATTCCACTGGAGTAAAATATTAATAAAGTGTAGTCTGTAGTATAGTTTTCCATTACCTTTTAAGCTTTGTGCGGAGACTTTTCGCATGTGGACAGTAACTGTTGGTTTGACTTGTCTTTTGGCTATGCTACCCGAACAATCCGGGAAAATTTCCATCGAGAACCCTAGGTTGTTGTATGGAGTACCGGGTCTACCCCGTGCTTCCAATAAATTTATGCATGGTGACTCCTTCAACCTTGCCTTTGATATCAAAGGTGTAAATAGTGATGCAGAGGGCAAAGTTTCTTATTCCCTGCTGACGGAAGTCATGGTGGATGGCAGGCTAGAATTCAAACATGAATCCAAAGATATTGAAGCTATTGATTCCCTTGGTGGGAATGTGCTCCCCGGGTTTACCCAGTTAAATATTGGGCTGGACCAACCCGATGGCAAATATTCGGTTAAAGTTACTGCAACAGAAAAGAAAACCAAGGCGACTGCAAGTATTGTTCAAGAGTTTATTTTAAGCAAAGCAGAACTTGGAATCGTCCGCATTCGCACCACAGCAGATAGAGAAGAAAAGGTTCCGACCGCAATTTTTTCTACTGGTGAAGACTTGTGGCTGAATTTGTCTATTGTTGGTTTTGCTCGCGACAAAGCTAAGCAGCCCAATCTTAAAATTAGCATGGAAATTCTTGATTCCAATGGCAAGCCAACAGTGCAAAAGCCACCAGTAGCCGAGATTTCTAAAGATGTGGCTCCTGAACTAGACTTGTTGCCTTTGCAGTTTTATATTTCCTTGAATAGGGCTGGTAAATTCACTGTCAAACTTAAGGTTGTAGATCAGATCTCAGGAAAAAATTCTTCCGTGGATATCCCGCTGGAAGTTAGTAGCGCAAAATAGTTTCCTGCTTTGAGTTCTATTTTATCTGGCTCAAGCGTATAATTTAAAAGTCGATTCTTTTGCGAGGCAAATCATGAATTCTTGCAGATCAGGTTTTATTGGTAAAACTTTAATGATTCGGTTGCTTTTTGTAGCTGCATTGGTTGGTTCGATAACGGTCTGCGTATCTTCTGATTACGCCTTTGCAGATTTCAGACAACTCTTTAAGAAAAAACGCATTGTTTACGAAGAATCCAATGATGATGTTAAAAGGATTCCTCTTGCCCGTTGCCTAGGTAAAGATGGTTCGCTTCTTATTTTGACCCAGGGTTCCTCCACTTGGAAACCTGCCAAGCATGAAGAAGAACTTTTTGCAGGTGATTTAATTATTTCAGGCGCAGGCGTTTCCATTGAGAACCTCGATAAAACTGTGAAGCTAACATTCCGAGGCGATATTGCAGGTACTTCTCCCCTGCCAATCAGGGAAACCGCAATCAAACTGCTCCCCAAGAAAGAGGGTTGTGATCTATCGGTTGATTTTGAGCGCGGCCGCATCGAGCTTTCTAATACCAAAGAAAAAGGTTCTGTAAAATGTAGCGTTACATTGTTCGATGATGAAGATCATGGTCAAGTTGTATTGAACGAACCTGGTGCGACTTGTTCCATGGAAGAACTTGGTCGTTGGCCTAAAGGAACCCATTTTAATCCTTTAAGTAAGGATGAAGTTAAGCCAGTATATGATTTGATATATATCGCCCTCAAGGGTACTAGCGAAGTTTCAGACCATGGCGTGACCCACTTCATGTCCGCTCCCCCCGGGCCTGCAATGCTTTCTTGGAACAGTGCTGATGGTTCGCATCCAATAAAATCAAAGCTTGAAAAACTTCCTTCGTGGACTTTGCCGCCAGATTTATCAAATGATATTGTTAGAACCAGAGTGACATCGATTTTAAAATTCAGAGATCAATTTTTTGCCGGGAAACCTCTTCCCGAAGTGCTTTCTGAATTGGTTGTTTCTGGAGTGGAATCTGACCGTTTTGTTGCTGTGAACATGATGCTTGCAACTGATCAGATTGATTTATTCTTCAAGTCTTTTGTAGGTACCAAAAACTATGATGTGATCGATAATGGAATTATTGGGCTTAGGCATTGGATTGGTCGAAAGCCAGGCCAAGATTTAAAGCTATATGAGTTCGTTATTTCTGCACGCCATTACACTAAAAAACAGGCGGAGATATTTATTGATCTCCTCCACTCTTTTGGTGATGATGAGCTCAAAGAACCTGAGACCTATGAAGCTTTGATTGATTATCTTGGCAGTGACAAAACGGGAATTCGGGCACTTGCAAACTGGCATTTGCATCGTTTAGTACCCAAAGGCCGGGATATCAAGTTTGATACTCTTGCCGATGAGGCAGAGCGAAAAGAAGCTATTGCAAAATGGAAAAAGCTGGTGCCCAAAGGCACTGTGCCCTCCCGTTCAATTAATTAACCTTGGTACATGATCAGTAATTTAACCAAAGTTTAGGTGAAGTCATGAATACAAAAATTACCAGCAAGATTATCCTTGGTTCCTTATTTGGAATAAGCTTTTTAGCCCAGCCAGCCTTGGCTCAAGTTCCAGGCGCAGGCGGTCAGGCTAATTCTGCACCTGTCCCACGCGTTGCCCAGCCGATTGTTAACACCTATGCCCAGTTCACCGGTGGCGGTGGCGGCGGTGGTGGTGGTGGCTATGGTGGTGGCTATGGTGGTGGTTTTGGTTTCGGCGGTGGTGGTGGAGGCGGAGGCGGTGCCGGAAGCTATTTCCAAGGCGTTTCCTCGATGACTAACGCAAATGCCCAGTATTATTTCACCACCCAGCAAGCTCGCTTGGGTAAAGAGCAGGTTGAAAACGCTAAGGTTGCTAATAGGCGTGCCAAATTTGATGAAGATATGTACGAAAAAGCCAATACCCCAACTAGGGCAGAATTGGATGAAAAAGATCGCCAAGAAGCTCTTCGCCTTGCTAGAAATAGTCCTGCCAATGGTGATATTTGGTCTGGCAAAGCTTTGAACACGATTTTCAATTCGATTCAAAAAACTGAAATCACGAATAGGGTGAAGGGGCCTTCAATCCCAATTTCTGAAGAAATTTTGAGACATCTTAATTTAACCACGGGAACCGCTGCAGGCAGTGTTGGTATTTTTAAAAACGGTGCTGATCTTCCTTGGCCCATGGTATTACGAGGCCCTGAATTCAAAAACCCCCGCGATAATATTAACCGTATTGCGCCCGAGGCTGTTAGGCAGGCTTCTTCAGGTAGCCTTGAACCCGATACTTACAAAAAGTTTAAAGATGCAATCGGCTCCCTTGGTGAAATTATCAACAATATGGCTGCAGATCTTTCTCCAGGCGATTACATTCAATCAAAAAGATTTGCCAACAACCTTGATGAAGGTCTGAAAAATCTTTCTGAGCCAAATTCGGTAAATTATTTAAATGGTCGTTGGAGCGCCAAAGGTACTACCGTAGGCGCACTGATGGATCATATGACCAGCAATGGCCTGCGCTTTGCACCCGCTGTTGAAGGTGACAAACCTTTTTACACTTCGTTTTATAATCTGCTTACGGGTTACGATGCTGGTGTAAGCCAACTAGTTGGGAAGTAATAACCTTTTTTACAAAGGTTATTCATCATCAATCTTAAGAGAAGAACTTAGGGCCTGCATTGCGGGCCCATATTTTTGAATCTCTAAATCGCTTACTTGACTTAGAATTAGAATTGTGCCTTCCTTGCTGTAAACACATCGCGTTTTACAACTGTTACCTAAATCTAAACTAAAGAACTGAATGTTATGCCCTATAGCGGGCTGGCCACAAAGGTCTTCAATCACAGGATCGTATTCAAGATCGGGGTAATCGTTTTTTAGTGCTTCTAATGTTGCATCTGCCAACTCTTCCAAATCTGGCATACCTTGATCGCAAACGATTAGAATAAAAGCGGTTCCGGGGCTTTGGATGGTAATGCCCCATCCATTTTCATTTTCTTCATGCTCCAATGTCCAGGTGTTTGGATATTGAAACTGTAGCCCATCGCCTTCATAAGATTTGGACATTACTAAATCCCGAGTGATTTATAAAGATGCAGAAGGAGGGACTTGAACCCTCACGGAGTTTTCACCCCTTCGGATTTTCTTACCACTATGGCTTCCGCCACCCGCTTTTGCGGTTTGGGGTCTGGACTTTCCCTTGACCATGGCCCTTTCGGGCTTTAGGCCTCAGCCACCAAGTCTCTACACCTTCATGAGGTAAACCTCATGCTTGGCTCGGGATTGCCGACACTTTTAGTGCTGCGGTTTCCCCGACTTCGACTGAATTCACACGGGAGGTTTCCCGCCCCGGTGCTCAAACTAATAAGTCCGATGCGTCTGCCGATTCCGCCACTTCTGCATCAGTTGATAATTTATATGTTTTCCCGCCAATAATCAAGCGGTTGAAATAGTTTGAAATACGAAACAAAAGCGATGCCCCTAAAAATGGGCTGGGATATGCACTAAACCTGCTGTTTTTTCAATTCCTGCCTTATAAGCCTGCGCTGTGCCATTTCTTCTTTGAATAGCGCAATCACTTTCCTCTTGGCAATTCTATCTGCAAGCCTTGGAAAAAATCTGCTGACAAATGACATCAGCTTTCCATTTGCTGTCAGGCTGACTTCATTCCTACCTATCTCGATCGATCTTAAAGTATGCACTGCAACTTCTTCGGAAGTCATGCCACGCATATGATCCATTTTCATTTTTGCTTTTTGTTCGATCATGTTCTTGGAAAAATTAGTTTGAGTCAAACCTGGGCAAACTACAAGTACATCAATGTTGTCCTTGGCAAGCTCCGCTCTTAAGGCGTTGCTAAATCCCTGCACTGCAAACTTGCTTGCAGAATAGTCTGATCTGGCTGGAATACCTCTTTTTCCTGCGATGGACGAGATATTTACGATAGCAGCATGTGAGGATTTTTTAAGTTCGGGAATGAAGATTCGGGTGGTTTCTGCCAATCCAAAATAATTTACTTCCATGATTTTTCGAAGTGTTTCTGCGCTTCCCTCTGCAAAATGGCCCGTTGCCCCTACACCAGCATTATTCACTAATACATCCACTCCACCGTAATTATTGAGCGCACATTGCAACATTGCGCTCCTACCCGATGCCTCGGTAACATCTGCCACCACTGTTGCCAGCGAACCCTTCATTCCGGGTTTTGCCTCTGAAGCGAGATCGTAAAGAAGATCAGCGCTTCTGGCAGCTGCAACGACATTCATACCTCGTTTTGCAGCTTCTAAAGCTAACGCTTTGCCAATGCCTTGGGATGCACCAGTGATGACAATTCTTAATCCTTCGAGATTTCTACGAGCCATGATTAAACCTTACAAATTTGCAATAGTTTTCTAAAAGAGAATAATTTCATTTTGAACAAATCCGCAGTTTTGCGCAATTACAGGGCATTAAACAATGTAAAGAATTTGCTAAAACAGTAACGATTGTGCACAAATTACCGATAATTACTGCCCCTTCACTGCACCTTCTTATATGAATATTCAATAAAACTATTTCAATTTGCTCACTTGCGTCTTGCTTGATGCTTTCACTTGTTGCAAATTAACAATGAACGTTAAATATTGTTTTTGCAGGAGATTAATGATGAAGCGAACCATGGTGTTTGGATTTGTTGGTGTGGTTCTGGTAGCTGCTGTTGCTCTTTCTGAAAAGCCAGCCCTCGAAAAAGAACTTCAAATTCAAATCGGGGATAAAAACCCGTGGACCAGTTTGAAAATGAACAACGACCCTGATGACTTCCGCTTTGCAGTTGTCAGCGACCGAACCGGTGGCCATCGCCCTAAAATATTTTCCCAAGCCATGCAGCAAATTAATTTGCTTCAACCCGAATTTGTGATGTCGGTAGGCGACCTTATCGAAGGGTATTCCGATAAATCTGACAAGATTGAGCAAGAATGGACAGAGTTCCAATCCTATGTGAAAAGGTTGCAGATGCCTTTCTTCTATGTGCCAGGCAATCACGACATCACCAATGCAATGCAGGAAAAGATGTATCGGGAAAAGTATCGTGCCCCTTACTACCATTTTGTATATCGGAATGTCCTCTTTCTTTGTTTAAGCTCTGAAGATCCACCTGTAAAGGGAAACGAAGATTCTCCCCGCTTCAGCAAAGCCCAACTTGATTACATGAAAAAAGCAATCGATGATAATTCCAAGGCGAAGTGGATCTTTACTTTCCTGCACAAACCCCTTTGGAACGAAGGGTCTATTGCGATCAATGGTTGGCTCGATTATGAAAAACTTCTTGCGGGTAAAAATCACACCGTTTTCGCAGGCCATGTTCATCATTACCAAAAGTTTCAACGCAATGGCATGCGCTATTACAGCCTTTCTACCACGGGTGGATCAAGCAAATTGCGTGGCACGGTATATGGAGAATTTGATCATTTCGCTTGGGTAACCATGAAAAAATCAGGCCCGATTGTCGCTAATTTGTTGCTAGATGGCATTCTGGATGATGCACTTCAAATTCCTGAATCAGATGAAACCGGAGTTGCAACAGGCAAACGAAAACAAACCTTTATTACCAATGTTAAAGTCACCCAAAAAGGGTTACCACTTAGCGAAGCTGAAGTGGTATTTCATCAACCAGGAAAACCAAAAGCTTTAAAAATTGGTGATGGTTTGACCAATCAAGACGGGATTGCAAAAATCTCAACTTATGCTGCCTTTGATGGTGTGCCCGAAGGTGAGTATATTCTCACTGTTATCAAGCGCAGCCCCCGTACTTTAGATGATGGCAAAGCTGGGCCCAACCTCTTGCCTGCCGGGTTATCCAAGGTGGATACTTCCACCCTCAAAGCTGTAATTAAAGCAGGCGATAACAATATCAACATTCCTCTGGATTAGGCGTAATGCCCAACCTTTTGTGGATGTTTATAATCGCCCATGCCGCCGCTTCTTTAATCAAAGGCTCATCATCACGATGGGCCTTTTTCAATGCATCTAAATGATCCTGATTGCCGATGTTTCCCAACGCAATACATGCGTTTCGTAATATCCCTTTGCGCTTTCTACGCCAAAGAGGTGTTTCCTTAAACTTGGCCCTGAAGTTTGCGCTATCCATCTCTAGCAACTCGACAAGATCAAGTAATTCAAGATCGGGGTTGCGCCATGAGTTCCAATCATTTGCAGGGGTGGCTTTTTTATTCCACGGGCAGACATCCTGACAGATATCGCAACCGAATATCCAGTCCTGCATCTTGCCCCGAAGTTCGTGCGGGATTTCGGTTTTAACTTCTATCGTGAGATAACTGATGCACTTGGTGGCATCAAGAACTTTAGGGCCAATAAAGGCCTCTGTAGGGCACGCCCTTAAACAAGCGGTGCATGTGCCGCAATGATCAAACTCAAATGGTTTGTCTGGGGTTAATTCCATATCTAGAAGCAGCGCCCCAAGCACCATGAAGCTGCCAGCTTTTTTATTGATGAGCATGGTGTTTTTGCCAATCCACCCAAGCCCTGCGCGCCTTGCAAAATCTCTTTCCAATAGTGGTGCGGTATCGACTACTCCGCGACCTTTGCAATCAGGAAAGTGTTTCTGAAATTCTTGCAAAAGCAATCCAAGTTTTTCCCACAGAACCTCGTGGTAATCTTTCCCATGGGCATATTTCGCCACCTTCCCTTTTACTGTTCCAGAATCTGCATGAAGCTGGTGATTGTAGTTGTACCCAACCATCAAGATGCTTCGAACATTCATGAGGAGTGATTCAGGATGTTGATAGGCGGGTGCTCGTTTAGAGATGTAATCCATTTGGCCATGAAAGCCATTTTCCAGCCAGGAGGTAAGGTGTTGAAATCCATCAGCTTTGGAAGCAGGCGCAATTCCTGCGAGGTCAAAACCTAGGTTTATAGCCAAGGTTTTTAAAAACGATCCAGAGCCCTCGGTAATTAAAATCATGATGGAATTTCAGCTTGCTCAATTGTAACCTTTAATAAAGGTAACAGGGTTGTTGAGCAGAAGTCTGAAATATTTATATTGATTTTTTAATATTAAACCCGAAGTAGAGTAATCAGGATTAAGAAAAAATGCTGTTACTGGTTCTTGGGTGAAGCATTAAATTCTTCAGCAGTAAGGGTTTTGATTGTTCCATCTTGAAACAATACCAGCCCGCCATTATTGGGGGCTTCTTTCTCGTAAGCAAGAACAATGGAATCAGCATTTTTCCCAGGAAGTTTACCACCCCAAAGCATGATACTTTCTCCATCCCGCAATGCAATAAAACCCTCCACATTGGCAGGTTCGTATGGGTGATTAAAGTCAATTAGGTTTTTAGGGGGTTTCTTATGGTCAGTGGTGTACCCTTTATACATTCTACCAATTTCTTGCATCTTCACCATGGAACTTGCAGGTGGATCGCTTTTCTCTGTTTTGCCACATCCTGTGAAAAGAATTAACGAAATCAAAAGCAGTGAGTTCAATCGGAAAGTCATGATATACCTTTTAAGAGCAATTAAATTAATTAAGATTAAGAGCTTCACCACCTGCCCTGGTCCCATAAGCTTTCCAAACGAGGGGATCAACTGAATCTGTAACAAATCGGACCGATCCATCACAAGCTGTGGTATTGACACCGCCTGTGTGGTAACTCCGTGCTGGAATATGCCCCTTGTAAAGAGTTCCATTGACGCAGTTGCCCCGAACTTTGCTATTGGGTGTAAGGGAATGATTGTAAAGTGAAGTCCAAACCGTTGCGCCTCGCCAGTATTGATTACCAAGGTAGGCGTATCCAGATGCAGCAGCAACATAACTAGTACATTCCGCCATCGCACCTGGATTGAGGTCGTCCCACGCACCTGCAACCCCTTGCGGAACTAAAATGTTAGTTGTATCCCGGGTTGAAGATTCAGTCCTTCTGACTTCTGAAAACATGGCGGTATTGCTTAAGCCGTCTGAAATATCAGCGATTCGTGCGCACCAGCCTTCAATAGTGACCGTGGCACCAGCAGCAGTCGGAAAAGCAGTTGGCTTATACATTGAAAAAGCACCTGCAGTTGCGCCATCGGAAGAGTCTGTAATAAGGCCGCCACTGCAAAAATAGTTTGAAGTCCCATTTGTACCCGATAAAAGCGCAGATATTTCAGAGGGGCATTGGAACGAGGGAACTTTCTGGCTTTTACAGGCTGCTCCATTTGCAGAGGCATCACCATTCAAATTATTATTTGTACCAAGATCAAGGCTGGCCAAACCTTGTAAAGCAGCTTGTTCAAGATAAGGAAGAACCAAGAGTTGTGCGGTAACCCTACGAGGATGAATTTCTGCAGGGGGAAATGTTTTTTTTGTATTTTCGAAGTTATGAACAGCCAATCCCAATTGTTTAAGATTATTTGTGCATTTTATGCGGGCTGCAGCTTCTCTTACCTTTTGCACTGCAGGAAGCAGCAGACCAATCAGAATAGCAATAATTGCAATCACCACTAGAAGTTCGATTAAGGTGAAGGCTTGCCTTCGACTGGAAATGATGGGCAGGTTTTTCATGGATAAACTCCAGATACAATAATAAAATAGAAAAATATCGAGCGATTCGTACTTATTTTAAGCTAGTTTATTTAATTGTATAAAACAATCAAAAAAGCATTAAGCTTCGATGTTCTTTTGATGAAGCATTGACAAAGATGATTCCGAGCCCTCGAAATTTCCTGTACAATTTTAGGCAATAATTACTCTTAGGTTTGGGCATTTTAATTAGCAAATCGATAGTTTTCTGGCTTTTTGCAGGACAAATCGAAGCAAATTCCCCTGCTCTAGGCATCCACCTCAATAAAAGTCAAATTTTCTTTAATTTCTTCACTATTATATTGACATGGATTTCTTCTGGCATTATCAAAGTAGATAGTGGAATAGGGATAAAAGGCCTTGTTTTGCTCCTGCCTAGCTTCGATTTACTCATGTTTTAGCGAAAACTCGGTGTTTTCTCGTGGGTGTTTGGTGCTTTGAAGGGGATTTCGTTTCAAGGGGTTTTAGAATGAAGAATGTTAAGATGTTTACTCTTGCAGCTATGTTTTTAGCTGTTGTTGGTTTCAGCCTCAATGCAGCTGCTGACTCCAAGTCGATCAAGGAAGTTATGAAGGGTGGCAATTTCAAGAAGTGCTGCGAAGCTGCTTCCAAGAAGGGTGCTTCCGATGCTGACAAGAAGGCTTTCGCTGAACTTTGCGAATCCTTGGCAGCCAACAAATGCCCAAAGGGCGATGCTGAATCTTGGAAAGCCAAGACTGAAGCTTTGGTTGCTGCTAGCAAGGCTTTGGTAGCTGGCGATAAAGATGCAGGCAAAAAAGTTGGCGCTGCTGCTAACTGCAAAGCTTGCCACGATGTTCACAAATAAGCTTTAGCCAAATATTGGCGTTCACAAAAAGCAGGTCTACAGGTTATGCTGAGATCTGCTTTTATTTTTGAAGCACGATTATTTGCCTGGAGGAACCACCCCATGAAACTTACCACATCTTTTTCTATCGCAACCTTGGCCACCTTTTCCCTTGGCGCCTTCTTATTCGCCCAAGGCGTTGATATTAAAGAAATCATGGCAAAAGCCAACAAAGCTGGCGGTCTCTTTCCCCAGATTCAAAAGGGCTTGAAAGCCCCAACTCCTAACTGGGCCAATCTTAAAAATGATTCAGATGAACTTGTTTCCCTTGCTACCATGCTGGGCAAAAGCAAGCCACCAAAAGGCGATGCTGCTTCTTGGGCAACCATGTCCAAAGGTTATTTAGATGAATCTACTGCTTTAAAAACAGCCATCGCTGCTATGAACAAAGCCGGCGCAGATGCAGCAATTGGCAAGTTGGCCACTTCCTGCACCGGTTGCCATAAAGCTCATAAGAACTAGTTTAAGCCTTAAAATTTGCTCGGTGTCATTGCCACATATCTTACAGAGCCGGAAATATATCCTGTTTCAGTGAGCGGCGGATGTTAATCCGCTGGTACTAAAACTATTATCTTGGCAATTCTTTTCTGGTTGGCACTCACCAACGGATTAACATCCGCCGCTCAATAGGTAAAAGCAACCATCGCCCATGCTCCCAGCTACGCCCGCAAATGGAAGTATGAGTGAGGAATGCGTCCCGTGGGGCTCTTGTTCTTGAATGTTGAGAATTAGAGTTGGAAGAGGGCGGTGCCCCATGTAAGGCCAGCGCCGAATCCGCTCATCATTACCTTGTTGCCTTTTTCAAGTCGCTTCTCTGAAAATGCTTCATCAAGTGCGATGGGGATAGATCCACCCGAAGTGTTGCCATACTTTTCAAGATTATTAAATACTTTGGTACGGGTGATGTGAAGCACATCGATTGCTGCATTGATAATACGGATGTTGGCTTGGTGAGGGATATAAAGGTCGACCTGTTCGGAGGTGAAGTTGCTATGGGTAAGAACATCTTGGATGGTGTCGCAAAGGATAGCAACGGCCCAGCGAAAAACAGCCCTGCCATCCATATGCATGTAGTGCAAACCTTGGGCGATGTTTTCTGGAGTGGGGACCATTCTGCTGCCACAAGCGGGCCTGGAAAGTAAATCTCCACCACCACCATCAGCGCCCATGCTAAAACTAATAATGCCCTGATTCGGAGAGCCCTTGCTAAGGAGGACAGCGCCCGCACCATCGCCAAAGAGTGGGAAAGTTTTGATATCTTTGGGGTTTAAAACTCTGGAATTACAATCTGCGCCAATGATGAGTGCGTTATCGCTGACGCCTGAAGCCACATAGGCTGCGCCGGTGATAAGGGCATACATGAAGCCCGCGCAGGCAGCTTCGATTTCGATTGCTCCGCAGGTTAAGCCAAGTCGGTCTTGGAGTAAGCAAGCGGTAGAGGGGAAAGACATATCGGGAGTGAATGTACCAAGAACAAGGAGATCTACGTCCTTGGGTTTGATGTTAGCTTTTTTGAGGCAGCGGTTACCAGCTTCGAAGGCAAGGTCGCTAGTGGCTTGATAGGGCCAAGCGTGTCTGCGTTCTAATATGCCAGTGCGTTTGACAATCCAATCCGCATCGCAACCAAATTGTTCTTCGAGTGCGGCGTTGGTAATAACTTGATCGGGGACATAGCTGCCTGTGGAAAGAATTTGCACGCCCATAAGGCTGCGACATCTAGGTCTTTGGCTAGGCGCTCGTTCTTCGCTCATGAAAAAAACCATGAAATAGGCCCGGTATTGCCACAAGGCAATGAGATGAACCCGAAGGCCTTAACCCTTGCAGTATACCTAAAAAGCAGAGCATTGGCCAATTATAATTATGAGCCTATAGAGCAGACTTGAAGATATAAGGCACAGGCGGCAACACAATGGCTGGTGTAATCGAGCCTTAGGTCGCCATCTTGGGGAGAATTATGAAACCCGCCAAGAACTCTTGGCCTAAACCATTCTGCAAAATGAATTGCATTAGATTCAGTGTATTGGATGGTTTGGCTAAATTGTAACGCTTGCGCCAATCGTTGCATGTATTTGTCATGCCTAGCGCTATCTGCCGATAATTGTGCGGTGAGGCAGGCAACACCAAAAGATTCTGCAAGGATGCAAGACATAACGCCTGGCATCAATTCAACACCTTGTGCAGAAAGAGTTTTCATGCCGCCATACCATGCTGGCTTTCGAGGATCAATCTGATCGTATTGCATCGCGGAAAGCCTGTCCGCAAGTTCGAAAGCAAGTTCTGCGTAGGGTTTTTCGGAGGAGGTTTTGAAAGCTTCGTGCAATGCTAGAATACGCCAAGGGTAGGGAGCAGTTTCTTTTTGGTTCTTCCAAGCATTCCATCGAGCGATGATGGCTTTTTTAGACACATCTGCTTTCCATGGAGCAGGGCGAAGTTGATTACTTTTCAAGATTGCAGCAATTGCGACTGCAGATTCGCAGCCTTTGCCATCGAGTTCTTCGACTGCGATTTCTTTATCGATGGTAGTGGTGTCTGCAAGGGTTGAACGGAGGAAGTTAGCGAGTTGTTCACCTGCATCAAGTAGGTCAGCTTTTGGATTGGTAAGCTCGTGGATTGCCAGGAGTAAGAAGCCTGCAGAAAGTTGCTTATCAAGGATTTGATGGGGTAAAACGGTGTATCGTGAGGCGGGGTTTTTTGGGTCGGTGATAGTATCTTCGAGTAAGAGCAAAATAGCTTGGCTAGAGCGTGCGGAAAAGCGTTCATCCTTATAAACACGACCTGCACGGGCTAATGCTAAGGCAGCGCCTGCCTGATGAATAAAGCTTTCATTTTCCATTTCGACTTTAAGAGAAGGCCGGATGCCATTAATAAATCTGCCTTTGACGGTGTTCATGCGGTAGAGCCATTCAGCGCCACTTTTTCCGGAGTGGAAGAATTGTTTTTGCAGGGGAGTGAACTTACTATCATCGAGGATCTGGATTTTTTTGTCTGGGTTATCGCCTGATTTTACAGAAACCGGAATGACCGCTTGGCCCAGCGGGGTTGGAATTTGAGCGACAGAAAGGTTGCTGGAAAAGAAAACGAAACAGATTAAGACAGGAACCGAGCGCAAAGAAAACATAATTTAGTCACTCCATGACAAACCGCAACCATTCAAGATAATCTTGAAGTTTGGATACTATGTTTTACTTCCAAATGGGAAATTGAAACAAGAGGAAAAATAGCAAAAGCCCCTCGTTAATCACGAAGGGCTTTTACATAAGTCTAAAAATCGCAGAAGGTTACTACGCAGAGATAGTTTTAACTTTAACACAGGTGTAGTGTTGGCGATGGCCTTTAAGCCTGCGGTAGTTCTTACGTCTGCGGAATTTTTGGATGCGAACTTTTTCGTCAGCTTCGCCCACAATTTCAACAGTAATCTTTGCGCCGGTAACCAAAGGTTGCCCGATTTTAAGATCGGCACCGTTGGAAATCAACAAAACACTGGTGATTTCAAGCATATTGCCAATAGGTTCGAGGCGCAGGTCGATGTTGACCACATCGCCTTCGGATACCATATATTGTCTAGAACCATCTTCAAAAACAGCGTACATCGTATGCTCCATCAAAATGAAATTAGAAAGTTATATTATAAGAAAAAGAGTATGGTGACTACAGAAGGCAAGGATAAATCAGCTTTTTTGATTCATTCCTAAGGTTAATATAAGTAATTCCTTTGTTTTTCCCCTTAGAATCGTCAGTTTTGATCAAAATGTTAGGATCCTAGATCTTAGATATTAAGGAAAAAATGTTCGGGTACCATCAAAAATATTTGAAAATCGATGTGGAAACAGGGGCGTCTTCCGAGGTACCCATTCCGGTTGAAGTTGCACGCAAATTCATTGGCGGAGTGGGACTGGGTGCGTGGATTCTGTTCCGCGAATCGAAAAAGGGAATGAATAGCTTGGCACCCGAGGCACCTTTAATTTTTTGTTTCAGCCCTTTGGTTGGTACGCCCCTAACAACTTCAGCAAAGTTTGCAGTGCTGGCAAAGTCGCCTTTGACCAACAGGATAAGTGATGCATTATCTTCTTCTCATTTTGCAATAGAAGCGAAAAAGACCGGTTTTGATGCAATTGTGATTACAGGTAAAAGCGCAACCAAGCGTATTGTGATAATCGAAGAAGGCAAAGTTACTTTGCAAAATGCGGATGATTTGCAGGGATTAAGCGCACTGGCGACCTCTGAAAAATTGCATACCCGGTTGGCGGCCGGGTTTCAGATCGCAGCAATCGGCCTCGCTGGGGAAAACCAAGTACTGTTTGCAAACTTAAGCCATGAGAGAAGGCATGCGGGCAGGGGCGGCTTGGGAGCAGTTTTAGGCTCTAAAAATATCAAGGCGATTGCAGTTAAGGGAAATACAAGGATGCCTGTTGCGTTTCCCGCAAAGTTAGTGGAAAAAGCGCGCGAGCTATCTGCAAAAAGCTTTGGCCCTGCAACTGCTAAATACCGCGAACTTGGAACGGTTTCAAACCTGTTAGTATTTAACAGACTCTCGGTTTTGCCCACTCGTAATTTTCAGGAAGGGCACTTTGCAGCCATTAAGATGCAAGATTTTCAAGAAGTGGATAAAGCTGCAAAAGTCACTAGGCATTCGTGTGCTGCCTGCACCATTGGTTGCGAACATATTTATGAAAGCAAGCTTGGAAAAGTTCGAATCGAATACGAAAGTATGTTTGCTTTGGGTTCGCTTTGTGGCATTGAAAGCGCGGAGGATATCGCAGAAGCTGTTGGGCTTTGTGATGAATTCGGGTTGGATACCATTTCCACTGGCGGGACGATCGCCTTTGCAATGGAATGCGTGGAAAAGGGATTGCTTGCAGAAGCCTGGTTGCAGTTTGGTTCGATAGAAGCGGTTAAAAAAGCGATAGGATTAATTGCGACAAGAGAAGGTCTGGGAAAGATTTTAAGCTTGGGAAGTAGGCAGGCTGCACTTTTAATTGGTCAGGGATCGATTGCGTTTGCGCCTCAAGTAAAAGGGCTTGAAATTCCGGGTTATGAACCGCGTGGATTGCAAACGATGGCTTTGGGCCTTGCGGTAGCATCACGGGGAGCGGATCACAATCGCTCGGGGGCTTATGAGGCTGATTTTTCGCCACCCTCTGGCGAGTTGCTTGATAATACTGCAATTGCCCGTTCTGCGGTGGAGTCTGAGAATCGCAGTGCATTGATCGATTCTCTGATTCTTTGCAAGTTTTTGCGGGGTGTATTTAGCAACCTTTTTGCAGAGAGTGCAGAGCTTTTATCTTTGGTGACGGGATGGGATATGGATGAAGTAGAATTAAGGCTGGCAGCTGAACGGGTTGTTGCGGTTAAAAAGCTTTTTAATATTCGGGAAGGTTGGAGCATTGGGGAGGATACGCTTCCCGAGAGATTTTTTACGGAAGCATTGGAGACCCAATCGGGCGGTCAGAATAGGCTTTCTAAATTAGCTCTTCAGCAAAGGATAGCAGCCTATTATGAGGCTAGGAATTGGGATGAAGTTGGGGATATTGGCATCCAAGAATTAAGGCGTTTAGGGCTTGAAGAGATCTGTAGTAAACAGTGATTTCCAAACTATTAAAGAGTAACTTTTGATGCGATATGGTGGGATAATACTTTGTGGTGGAAAAAGCAGCAGAATGGGGACATCCAAGGCCGATTTACAGTTTGGCACTGAAACCTTGTTGCAGCGGATTGTTCGGATCATGGGGGAAGTGCTCGATCCTTTAGTTGTTGTGGCTGCAAATGGCCAGGGGCTGCCAAACTTAGAATCAAAGGTGATGATCTGCAGGGATAAAAATGATGGGCAGGGCCCGTTAGAGGGGCTTGCAGCTGGGCTAGAAGCTTTAAAAAAGAGGTGCGATGCGGTTTTTCTTTCCTCTTGCGATGTGCCTTTTTTGAAAAAAGAATTTATTCTCGGGATGACCGAAGCTTTGGGTGAAAGCAGGATGTGTATTCCCAGAACCGAGGGTTATTTTCATCCGCTTGCCTCGGTTTATCGGGTAGATGTTTTGCCTGATGTGCAGCAATTATTAGGGGAAAAGAAGCTAAGACCCTTTTTTTTGTTGGAGAAAGTGAACGGGAAAATAATTGAGGAGGCGCAGTTAAAGCAGTTTGATTCCGAACTTTTCTCGCTCAAGAATTTAAACACTCCGGAAGATTTCCAGCAAGCTTTAAGCGAATTTCAAAACGCACAATCCTAGTTGTAAGAAATTTTGAAGAATGGTTTCTTGAGGATGGGAATCTTTTGTTGCGAGTGAAGATTGCTTTGAAGTATTTCCTGTGAATCTTTTAACCGCTCATGCGGGATTGTTGTTAGAGTCTTTAAAATCACTTAATTATTGGCTTAGAAATTGCTGGTAAACAAATTCATTGAATTGATGCATTGTTGTTATTATTTAAATTGAATAGGTTAAATGCTTAGGTATAGAATTTGATTTTTAGTTTGCTAAAATGTTCCGAGAGCATTAAGTTTTGCAGAGTCGAGATTTGTTCATTACGAAATTTAAGCGATTTCTGAGAGGATAAGATGGCTCAGGTTTTTCCCCGTTACGCAAATGTACTGACATGGATTGTGATAGGTGGCGTGGTACTAGGCGCTTCAACCCTAGGTGTTGCTGCCATGGTTTTCGCTCGCACTCCATATGCCACACATACACAAATTGCTTTGTCACAACCCATTCAATTTAGCCATGCACATCATGTGAGTGGTTTGGGTATTGATTGCAGATATTGTCATACTTCGGTCGAAGAATCAGGGTATGCAAATATCCCCCCAACCAAGACTTGCATGAATTGTCATTCCCAGATTTGGGTCGGTTCTAAGATGCTTGAACCTGTTCGAGAAAGTTATCGCAGTGGCAAATCTTTAGAGTGGAACAAAATTCACCGTTTATCTGACTTCGTTTACTTCGACCATAGTATTCATGTGACCAAAGGAATTGGTTGCGTTTCGTGCCATGGGCGGGTTGACCAAATGCAGGCGGTGTATCAAAATGGCACCCTTCTGATGGAGTGGTGTCTGGAATGTCATCGTGCACCTGAGAGGCATCTTAGGCCGCGCGATCAAGTGTTTAACATGGGTTTCCAGCCTAAGGATTTGAATCAGGCAGATGGTTCGCCTCACACGCAAGCCACGCTTGGAGCAGAACTTAGGAAGAAATATGATATCCGTAGTCTCATCGAGTGCTCAACATGTCATCGATGAACATGAAAGAAAAACCAACCATGGACCTCGAGTCTGTCTTAAATAAGCTCGAGAGCTCAGAAGGTAAACAATACTGGCGTAGCTTGGATGAACTCGCTCAAGGCGAAGGCTTCCAAGAAATGATCCAGCGTGAGTTTCCCCGACAAGCTTCCGAATGGACCGATCCTGTAACCAGGCGGCGTTTCCTCACCCTTATGAGCGCATCACTTGCCCTTGCGGGTTTAAGTGGTTGCAGGCCACCGGGTGGAAAAATCGTTCCCAACATCAAAGACCCCGATGGTGTAATACCCGGTAGGTCAATGTTCTTTGCCACTGCGATGCCTTTGGCAGGCTATGGCACAGGATTGCTTGCTGAAAGCAATCAGGGGCGTCCCACTAAAATCGAAGGTAATATTGACCACCCTTCAAGCTTAGGTGCAACCGATGTATTTGCCCAAGCCTCAGTCCTAGGTCTTTACGATCCAGACCGCGAAGCTGGCCTTACCTACTTGGGGAAGCCCAAGTCTTGGGATGACCTTGTTGCTAACATTAAGGCTGAACTTACGAAGTTGCCAAAGGGTAATGGTTTTTATCTTTTGACAGAGACCATCACTTCGCCTTCGCTTGTTCATCAATTAGAAAATGAGTTACTCAAGGATTACCCTGAAATTACTTGGGTTCAGCATGAACCCGCTGCTTCAGATAACGGCATTACTGGTTTGGCGAAGGCCTTCGGGTCTCCTTTGCAGCATATTTACCAGATTAAATCTGCAGATGTTATTCTGTCTTTTGATGCAGATCTTTTGGGTCGTGGCCCAGCGCATCTTCGCTACACACGCGAGTTTTCCTCCCGCAGGGATTTGGAAAAACTCGATAGTATGACTCGCCTTTATGTCGCTGAAAGCACTCTTACTAATACGGGTGTTAAAGCGGATCATAGGCTTGCTCTGCGTGCCATGGAAATCGAAAGGATGGCGTTCCTCGTTGCATTCCATTTGAAGATCGAAGGCGTTGCCAAGCCTAAAGGTCTTTCTGCAGAAGCTCATTTATGGGCTGAAGTGGTTGCAGATGATCTCTCTACACGAGGCAAGGGCACAACCCTTGTGATTGTTGGTGAAGAGCAACCTGAATCTGTTCATATAATTGTTGCTGCGATCAACGATAAGCTTGGAAACATTGGTAAAACAGTTTCCTACATTGATCCAGTGCATGTAAGAGCAGGCGAAAGATCAAAGTCCTTGCGTGGCTTGGTCGACGATATGAACTCTGGCAAGGTTAAGGCCTTGTTCATTTTGAACGCCAACCCTGTTTATACAGCGGGTGCTGATCTTGGCTTTAAGGCAGCGTTCGAAAAAGTTCCGCAGCGATATCGCATGGGCCTTTTCCATGATGAAACCTCGCGCCTTTGTCATTGGCATATACCAGATTCTCACTTCCTTGAATCTTGGGGCGATGTGCGTGCATTTGATGGCACCGCTACAGTTATTCAGCCTTTGATTGCGCCGTTGTACTTCGGGCATAACTTCCAAGAGTTGCTTGGTGGGCTTTCATCCAAGCCTAATCGCGATGCCTCTGCAATTGTAAAAGATTTTTGGAAGAATTGGTACGAATCACCTGCCCAGACTGCACTCAGAAGCACTGTTCCTTTCGAAAAGTTTTTCCGAAGGTCGCTTCATGATGGCTTGATCGAAGGCACTAGGGCTTTAACTAAAGTTGTTAAGCTGCAAGTTGAAGCAGTTACTGCTGCTATCAAGAAGTTCGAGGCTTCTTCAGAATGGAAAGAGGGTTCCAAGGATAATCTTGAAATCACTTTCAGGCCTGATGAATCTGTTTTCGATGGTCGCTTTGCCAACAACGGCTGGCTCCTCGAAATGCCTAAGTCTACCACCAAGATAACTTGGGATAATGCTGCGATCATGAGTTACAAGACAGCCCTTGATTTGGGTGTGTCGTTGAACACTGAAAAACGCCCCGAGCTGGAAGATGGCGTTTATCGATCGCCTGCAAGTTCCTATGGATACACAGGCGGCGAGCATGGTCGGGCTTATGTCGATACCATTAAGCTTAGTATTCAAGGTCGAGACTTGGTTCTTCCCGTTTGGGTTGTTCCTGGTCACCCTGATAATACTGTTAATGTTCAGTTAGGCTATGGTAGAGAGCGTGCAGGTAAAGTTGGTACCCGCGATGTTGGTGCCGATGTTTACAAGCTGCGTACTTCTTCCGAACCTTGGAATGCACTTGGCCTAAAAGCTGTGACAACCGGTAAGCAGCATGTACTGGCGTGTACCCAAAGCCATCATTACATGGAAGGCCGCCATTTGGTTCGTTCTGGTACTGTTGCAGGTACCAAGGAAAACCCAAAATGGGTTGAAGCCATGGGTTCTGAAGGCGCAGAGCATGATGAACACGCAGGGCATGATCACAAGCCAGGCGAACACAATCATGAAGAACACAAGCACGAAGAGCATGGCAAAACTCCCTTGAGTTTGCTGCCCGAGGTCGTCTCGGAAAAATATGCTTACAAACAACACAAATGGGGCATGATAATCAACCTGACCACTTGCACGGGTTGCACCGCTTGCGTAGTGGCTTGTCAAGCTGAAAACAATATCCCAGTGGTTGGCAAGATGGAAGTGACCCGAGGTCGTGAGATGCATTGGATTCGCATCGATCGATACTTCGAAGGAAATCCACTCAAAGCCAATTCACTAAAAGCGCATTATCAGCCCATTCCATGTCAGCAGTGCGAAAACGCACCTTGCGAACAGGTTTGCCCCGTGGCTGCGACTGTTCATAGCTACGATGGCCTAAACGATATGGTTTACAATCGTTGCGTTGGAACTCGCTATTGCTCGAACAACTGCCCCTATAAGGTGCGCAGATTTAACTTCTTGCAATACACCGATTACGCTTCTGTTTCTATGAAAATGGTAAACAACCCTGATGTTACGGTTCGAAGCCGTGGTGTGATGGAAAAGTGTACTTACTGTGTACAGCGTATTCGTGCTGCAGAAATCGAAGCCGAAAAACGAGGTAAGCTTAAAGCTGAACGCGAAAATCGTGCTCTTGATCGGTCTAAGGATTGCCAGATTCAAGATGGCGAAATTGTAACTGCATGTCAGGCTGCCTGCCCTGCAGGTGCGATTGTCTTTGGTGATCTGGTTGACCCAAACAGCAAGATAGCAAAATTGCAAAAGAAGGTTGCCAATATGAATTACAGTATCTTGGAAGAGCTAAATACCAGACCGCGCACCACCTATTTGGCGGAAGTGCGTAATCCCAACCCTAAGTTGGAAACCACTGGAAAGGGACACGGATAAGCCATGGCAACTGAAGTTTTTCCAAAAGGTCCAGACCTTCGACCAGACCCACAACCTCCAATGGTTGGTGGCCATCACTCGTTTGACTCCATGACCGAAAAGATCACCGGGGTCATCTTTGCAGCTACCCCAAAAGGGTGGATTGTTGGTTTTGCAATCGCTTTCATGATTCTTCAAGTCTTACTTGTTTCAGTCACTTATCTTATTTACGAAGGCATCGGCATCTGGGGTGTTAACATCCCTGTGGGCTGGGGCTTTGATATCGTTAACTTTGTTTGGTGGATCGGTATCGGCCATGCTGGAACCCTGATTTCTGCAATCTTGCTGCTCTTTAATCAAACTTGGCGAACTTCAATCAATCGTTTTGCTGAAGCCATGACTCTTTTTGCTGTGGCTTGTGCAGGCCTTTATCCCTTGGCTCACATGGGTAGGCCTTGGTTTGCATACTGGCTGCTGCCTTATCCAAATACGATGCAACTTTGGCCACAGTTTCGCAGTCCTCTTGAGTGGGATGTGTTTGCTGTTTCCACTTATTTTTCGGTCTCTCTTATGTATTGGTACATTGGTTTGGTGCCCGACTTTGCATCTGTAAGAGATCGTGCGCCCAATCAGCTTCTTCGCATGATTTATGGTGTTTTATCTTTAGGATGGCGTGGTGGTTCGATGCACTGGCATCGTTATGAAACCGCTTACCTTATGCTTGCAGGCTTGAGCACCCCGCTGGTGCTTTCCGTTCATACTATCATTAGCTTTGACTTCGCAGTGGCTAACTTGCCAGGTTGGCATGCTACAATTTTCCCTCCTTACTTCGTTGCGGGTGCGGTTTACTCAGGCTTTGCAATGGTTATCAACCTTGCAGTCCCCATTAGGCACTTCTATGGCATGAAAGATTTCATCACTGATAAACACTTGGACAACATGGCGAAAGTTATGCTTGCAACCGGCTTAATGGTGTTTTACGGGTATGGGGTTGAAGCATTCATGGCTTATTACAGTGCCAATGAATTCGAACGCGACCTCATGATGAAGAATCGTGTATTCGGGCCATATGGCTACTTTTACTTTGCACTGATTTTCTGTAATGGTTTGATGCCCCA
>Ga0194045_1000074_pt1 | contig 27792 bp, 30 predicted proteins | sample JunL6211m_MetaG_FD_161686 | JGI IMG/M metagenome (GOLD analysis project Ga0194045, IMG submission 161686) | Anoxic zone freshwater microbial communities from boreal shield lake in IISD Experimental Lakes Area, Ontario, Canada - Jun2016-L626-11m | ecosystem: Environmental > Aquatic > Freshwater >...
GCGCGCCTACAACCATGATGGCGGCAATAATTCCGAAGGCAATATTTTGAGCAACCACTGTTACTTTTTGCCTTTCTTGTCGGCGCCGACTTCTAACTCAGGCGCTGCAGGAACAGTTTCCATCCATTCTCCAAGTTTCGCCTTGTCGTGCAAAAGATCGGCAATACGCGGCTCAGAGTACTCATACTCTGGGCTCCAAAACAGCGCGTCGAATGGACACACTTCAACACATATTCCGCAATACATGCACAATGCGTAGTCAATATCGAAACGGTCGAGTTTATTGACAGCACGGGGTTTGCCACCAGCACGTCGTGGTGGAGCAAGTTCTTTGTGCCCTTCAATGTAGATACACCAATCGGGACATGAACGCACACAGAGCATACACGACGTGCAGTTGCCTTCGTGTAGCGCAATGACTCCACGGGCGCGCACCGGCGGCGCTTCTTTTACATGCGGATACTGAACAGTATTTGCACCATGAGTAATGGTTTCCACCATGGTGCCAAAAGTGACTCCAAGGCCCTTGAATAATCCGGGAACTTTTGCCATTAGAACGCAACCTTCAAAACTGACGTCGCCATGATGTTGACGAGCGAAACAGGAATAAGAACCTTCCACGCAAACCGCTGCAATTGATCTTCACGAAAACGTGGATAGCTAAAGCGCACCCACATGATGATGAAAACTAAGCCGAGCATCTTCGTCAGCATGATGAGCGGTCCACCCACATTCATCCAGCTATCGACATCGTTGATTCCGCTCCACCCGAACCAAGAGAAAGGAACTCCCCATCCTCCGAGGAAAAGCACAGATGCAATAAATGCAAAGACACCAGCAGTGGCGAATTCACCAATAAAGAACATGAGGAACCGGAAGCCCGAGTATTCCGTCATGTAACCCGACACCAATTCTGATTCAGCAATTGGCATGTCGAAAGGTGTCTGCGTTAATTCCGCTTGTACAGCAATCATGAAAACAACGAAGCCAACGAATTGCGTGAGCAGATATGGATTACCTAAGCCATTCCAACCAAAAATACTGCCGGCATTTTGGGCAACGACGATATTTTGCAAATTCATTGAGCCTGCTTGAATGACAACACCCACAACGGCAAGAATCATCGGAAGCTCATACGCAATGAGTTGGCCTGCCGCGCGCAAACCACCAAGTAACGAATACTTGTTGGCGCTCGACCAACCCGCCATCAAAATACCAAGCACCGAAACCGACGACACTGCAAGTGCGTAAAACACTCCGGCTTCAAAGTTCGTGAACCACGCATCGGGGCCAAAAGGCACAACAGCAACAAGCAAGAACGTGCTGGAAAGAACAATGAGCGGTGCAATCTTGAATACAAAACTGTCGGCACGTTCTGGCAACAGATCTTCTTTTTGGAGCCACTTACCTACTTCTGCAAAGAGCTGCATTGATCCGTAAGGCCCTGCCTCCATTGGTCCAAGCCGGCTCTGCATAAATGACATCATCTTGAATAAGAACAAATACACGATGGTGCCGGCAGGCAAAAGCACAGCAACTGCGCCACCAAGCAAGCGCAAAAGTGTTTGCCCCCAATAAGGAATGCTGGAAAGTAATGCGTACATCAGCGATCAATGTCTCCGAGAATGAAGTACAGCGAAGCAAGAATGGTGATGATGTCGGGGACATACACGCCTTTCAACAGCCACGGCACAATAGAAATGTTGTTGAAACTTGCCGAGCGAATCTTGACGCGGAACGGACCAAGATCGCCTTTAGACACAACGTAGTAACCCATTTCGCCCAGCGGGTTTTCTGTTGATACCCAAGCTTCGCCTTCTGGCACTTTAATAATGCGCGGCACTTTGGTCATGACGGGTCCACTTGGCAATGTGTCTAAAAGGCGCTCAACAATGTAGGTAGATTCACGCGTCTCTTGAAGACGCACCCAGCAACGCGCATACGAGTCGCCATCGAGGTGAGTCCATACTTTCCAATCGACCTTGTCCCATGCCATTGGCAAAGACTGATCGCGACGGAGGTCCCAATCGACACCACTAGCACGTAAGTTTGCGCCAGACATTCCGTACTGCAACGCAACATCACGAGGGATGACACCAATTCCGCGCGTACGTGATTCAAAAATTTCGTTGCCGAAAAGTAAGTTCTCAATTTCATCGCAGAACTTACGCATCTTTTTCATTACTGCACGTGTTTCATCAATCCATCCTGCGGGCAGGTCATCTTTGAGCCCGCCAATGCGGTCGAAGTTGGGATGGAAACGTCCACCAGTTGCACCTTCAATAAGGTTCAATACATATTCACGGTCGCGGAAGGCAAAAAACACAGGCGTAATTGCACCGAGTTGCACACCGAGGTCTCCGAGAAAGAGTGAAACGTTGGCAATGCGGGAGAGTTCAAACAAAATGGTACGAATCCATTGAGCACGAGGTGGTGCTTCAATTTCCATCAACTGTTCTGCTGCCAAAATAAATGGCACCTCATTAGCAAAGCTGCCAAGCCAGTCGATGCGGTTCACTAGTGCGGTGACCTGCGGGAAAGTACGAACTTCGGTTAATTTTTCATAGCCACGATGCATGTACCCGCATGATGGTTCTGCCCACAACACTTGCTCGCCATCGAGACGAGCAATGATGCGTAATGTTCCGTGAGTTGCTGGGTGTTGTGGCCCAATGTTGAGGGTCATCCCCTCAGTTTCAAGCTCTACGTTGACGCGCGCATCTGCTGCTTGCGATGCGATGTAAGCCAACTGTTGACGATCACCAATCATTGTCATTCTGCAGATCCTTCCGCATCGTCTTCATCGCCGCCGCCGGGAAGAGGTTCTACGTCGACAATTCCAGGCCATGGCTTCACCATGCGTGACAGCAATGGGAAGTCTTTGCGCAAAGGGTGTCCTTCGAAGTCGGTGGGTAAATACATGTTGCGCAGATCGGGGTGACCTGCAAATGAAATGCCAAACATTTCGTGTGCTTCCCGCTCGTGCCAGTTCGCGCCAGTGAAAACAGTGACCCAAGATGGAACTACTGGATTTTCATCGGGTACATCAGCTTTCAAGGTAATGCCTACATGTGTACGGTGATTCACAATGCGAGCGAACACTTGCAAACGTGTTTCTCCACCAGCAAGACCTTGCTTAATTGCAGTGTCGCGTTCTTCTCGTTCTGCTGTGGGGTCTTCTTCGCCTTTGCCAAATGGAGATGGCATCCAATCAATTGCGGAGAGAAAACAGAAGTAGTCAAAACCCAAACTTGTTTTCAATGCTGCAGCACTCGTTGCCCATGCATCGGTGGCTACGCGCACACAAAGGTCGTTGCCTACATTGATGTGTGACTGAACAAGTGCAGCACCGAGACAAGCCGTCACGTCGCTCAACAATTGTTCGCGCATCGCATCTTGACGCGGTGTTGCTTCAGCAGTGGAATCAGTGGGAGACGACAACGGGCTCACCTTTCCGCTCGGCAATAGCAGCAGCATCACGATTCATAGCCACGTATCCCTCGCCACGCCAGCGTGCAGCCATATCTTCATTTTTAATGCGCTGTTGCAATAAAACAATTCCTTCAAGAAGTGCTTCCGGACGTGGTGGGCAACCAGGCACATAAACATCGACCGGAATAATTTGGTCAACGCCTTTAGTGACTGAGTAACTATCCCAATAAGGACCACCGCAGTTGGCGCAACTGCCCATGGAAATTACATATTTTGGTTCGGGCATTTGCTCATACAAACGTTTTACTGCTGGTGCCATTTTGTCGGTCACTGTTCCTGAGATCACCACAAGGTCTGCTTGTCGCGGGCTTGCAGGAAGGGGAATGACGCCGAGGCGCATCACGTCGTATCGAGGCGAACCAAACGCAGCACCCATTTCAATGGCGCAACATGCAAGGCCCCACTGGTACACCCACAAACTGTACGAGCGCCCCATATTGAAAAGGGATGTCAGTGGCTTTGGTAGCCGACCACGTTCTACGAGTCCCATGTTGTTAGTCCTTCGCCTTTTTCACTCTGCAGGTACGCAATTCAAGTGGCACACGTTTTCTTGTTATACCCACCGCAAAACTCCCTTACGCCATGCATACACAAGCCCAAGCAACAAAACGGCAACAAAGACACCCATTTCAATGAGCCCAAAGCCTGCATAACGCTCAAGCTGAGTTGCCCATGGAAATAAGAAGACTGCTTCCACATCGAACACAACGAACAAAAGTGCAAAAACGTAATAGCGAATTTGGCTTTGTGACCAGCCCTCACCTACGGGGTCTACGCCACTTTCGTAAGGTAATAATTTTTCACGCGTGGGGTGATTCGGTCGCAAAAGTGATGAGACCCACAGTAAGAGCCCTGCCAACGCAAAGGAAAGGAGCCCAAACCAAAACACGGTGAGATATGAACGCAAGAAGGGGGACATCGCATACGAAACTACTACTTGACGCGCATTTGAAAGGAAACCATCGCCCGTTCTCGGCAAAATTTCAGGCTGCTACTTGTGCATTTGCGCAACAAAATATCCCAAAAGCATCTCGCACTGGCTGGCATAGGTACCGGCTCGGCGGGCTGTTTCGGCCAGTAATAACTCGGGGTCGATACTTGCTTGTTGCAGTTCAACTGGCCCGTCGGCTGAACCCACGCGCGACCAGCGCCCGACCACGGCAGGGGTTACTTCAGGGTGGAATTGGACGCCAAAACTCCGCCCACTTTGGAAAGCCTGCACTCCTGCTGAGCTATGTGCCCAGATCGTTGCCCCAGCTGGTGGGCTCAACATGTCGTAATGCCACTGAAACCACCATTTTTCGGCAAAATCTTGCGATTTTTGGTCGATTTCAGCCATTTTCTGGCAAAAAAGCGGGTCCCAGTCCACGGGAAACCAGCCAATTTCGCTGTGGTGGGCGGGGCTGACGGTGCCACCAAGGGCGAAAGCCAGCATTTGTGCTCCAAAACACACCCCGAAAAGGGGAATTCCTGCCTGGTGAGCACCCTGTAAAAGGTCCCGTTCCCTCTCCACATGGTCGGCGACATCATCCCAATAGACCGACCAATCAGACCCTAAAGACACCACGAGTTGGACATCGGCGCCAAGCAGCGGCCACACATCAGAATCTTCTCGGGTGAGAGTGGTAAAGATGTACCCCATTTTTTGAAAATAGGCAACCACGTGTCCCCCGTCGTTGTCGCCCTTGTTCGCAATGAGGATCGCATGCATAGGGCTACGGTAGATGCAGATGGGCGAAACAACAATCTCTGCGCAAGACATTCTTGCTGCCGCACAAGCGGGAAGCGCCTACGTCAAACATACCCCCGTCACCGAGTCGGCCGCTTTAAGTGAACTTTGCGGCGGCACAGTGGTACTGAAAGCAGAGAACCTGCAGCGAACCGGTTCCTTTAAAATTCGCGGTGCGCTCAACAAAATTGCCACCCTCGGCGATGCTGCTCGCCATGGTGTTGTTGCAGGTAGCGCAGGCAACCATGCAGGAGCATTAGCTTTTGCCGCAAAAGCCCACGGCGTCAAGTGTGAAATTTTTGTGCCCGTCGGTGCATCACTTTCTAAAATCGCTGCATGTCGCGCTTATGGTGCAACTGCTTCTGAAGGTGGCGAGTCTCTCGACAATGCAGTTGCCCGCGCCATGGAACGCGCGGAAGAAACAGGAATGGCTTTTTGTCATCCATACGATGACCTTGCAGTGATTGCTGGGCAAGCAACGCTTGGGCTTGAGCTCATCAACGATATTGAAAATCTACGCACCGTTGTCATCCCACTTGGTGGTGGCGGATTAGCTGGCGGCACTGCCATTGCGCTGAAACAATTCGACTCCAGCATCAAAGTAATTGGAGTACAGGTGAATGCTTGTGCACCTTATGCGCACTCCCCTGCGCCCGACGGACCAGTTGTCACACTTGCCGATGGCATTGCAGTGAAACGACCGGGCACTATCACGCGACCCATTATTGAAAAATGGTTAGACGATGTTGTTGTCGTAGATGAAGATGATGTCGCCGACGCAATGATTCTTCTCATGGAACGAGGCAAGTTACTGGTTGAGGGCGCAGGTGCGGTGGGTGTTTCAGCTCTCATGCGCGGGCTCATCACACCAGCAACTAATGGCACAACCTGTGTAGTTCTTTCCGGCGGCAACGTAGATATGGGTTTGATTCCTGGGCTCATTCGCCGTCATGAAACCCAAGCTGGACGCCGCCTCATTGTGTTTGTTCGTATCTCTGACCGACCCGGTGGGCTGGCACAACTTTTAAGTTTGTTCGCTGAAAATGGGGCAAACCTTGTTGAAGTGGAACACGTTCGCGAAGGTGTTGACCTGCATGTTCGCGAAACAGGTGTTCAAATTGTTCTTGAAACAAGAGGACCAGATCATGCCAACACAGTTTTGGCTGCGGCCCGCAGTGCTGGTTATGAAATCACCGAGCTCACTCGGTAGTAGTGATGATTTTTAGCGGCCGGTGAGAGCTGCAACTTGTTGAGTTGCATTGAGCAACCAACCAGGAACAATGCCAACAGCAATAGTGAAAATAGCTGCGAGAGTTACTGCGAGTCCTGTTAAGAACGGCACCTGTATTGGAGTATTTTCTGCAGACTCATCTTCGAGCCACACGCTCACCATGATACGTAAGTAAAGAAATGCGCCGATGACCGATGCGACCATCGCCGCAATAGCAATGGCATAACTGTGCACTTCAACTGCTGCTTTAATGACGCCGAACTTCGCAATAAAACCTGATGTCAGCGGGACTCCTGCTTGCGCAAGGAGAAACACTGTTAACGCCAACGCAAGGGCGGGTTGTTGTTTACCGAGACCCCTGAAGTCAGATAACTCAGTTGCGGCATCACCTTTGCGCGCCACCAAACCAACGACTGCAAATGTTCCGATCACCAAAACGGTGTAGAGCAACAGGTAGGTCATCACACCGGAAATACCATCTCCGGAACTTGAGTTATTGGGGTGCGCAGCGGCCTCGATGCCAACCAACATGAAACCAGCATGGCTAATTGAAGAATAGGCAAGCATTCGCTTCACATTCGTTTGTGTCACTGCAAGGAGTGAACCAACAACGATGCTTAATAGTGCAAGCACCCAAATGATGGGGCGCCAATCGTCAACGCGTGTTGGAAGTGCCGTCAAGGTGACGCGCAGCAAAGCAGCGAACGCTGCTGTTTTTCCTGCTGATGCCATGAATGCAGTTACTGGTGTTGGTGCACCCTGGTATACGTCGGGGGTCCACATTTGGAAAGGAACTGCGGCAACTTTAAAGGCCAAGCCCACGAGCATGAGACCAGTACCAACAAGAAGAAAAATGTCATTGCGGGGCACCGACTGTGATGAAGAAAGAGTGTTGAAGATTCCGGAAATATTTGTAGTTTTTGTTGCACCATAAACCAGCGCAATGCCATAGAGGAAAAATGCCGAAGAAAAACCACCCAAGATGAAGTACTTCAGCCCCGCTTCTTGACTCTCGCTGCGACGTCGATTGCTTGCCGCAAGTACGTAGAGCGACAAGCTCAACGTTTCAAGTCCGAGGAAAAGAACGATGAGGTCATTCGAGGCAACCATAATGATGCCACCGATAGCTGCGGTGAGATACAGCGCATACAGTTCCGGACCGTCATCGGAATCGCGCTGAAGATAATCGCTCGTTAATAAGCTGCAGAGAAACACTGCCGCACAAATACTGATTGTTCCGAGCAGTGCAAAGTGGTCGAGTGCTAGTGCATCACCAAATATCGCCCGCGGTTTTTCATTTGTCACATTGTCCCAAAGCAAGACTGTTGACACCAATGCAGCAGCGGCGGTGACGGCGCTAACAATTCCATACAGATGACGCGGCCATTGCGATGTGAGTGAACCCACCAGCAACAAAACCACAATGCCACCCAGCAAAATAAAAAGTGGGTTGAGATAAAACCAAGGAACGCTTGGTCCAATAAGTTTTTCGGCGGCGAACAACATCAGCCCTCCTCGTGCTTTACTTCTTCAGAAGCTGGCGCCTCTTTAATCACTATGGCTGCTGGCTCAAAAGTACGTCCGCTGCGTTCTTCCACGTGCGCTACTAGTGCCTTCACACTTGGCTCAATGCGATTCAGCATCGGCTTTGGGTACACGCCGGTAAACACAATTGCCGCGATAAAAGTGAGTAACAGCATTCCTTCGCGAGGAGTAATTTCCGGGAACGAAGCATTCGCTTCATCAACTTCACCGTGGAAAACGCGTTGATAGGCCCACAGCAAGTACAATGCGGCCAAAATGACACCAGTTGCACCAACCACTACCCACCAACGGGCGTTATTAAATGAGCCAATGAGGATGAGGAATTCTCCGACGAATCCGTTGAGTCCGGGAACTCCAATTGACGACAACATCACCACCATAAATGCGGCGGCAAAAATTGGCGCTACAGATTGCAGTCCTTTGAGTTCTGCAATTTGGCGCGTGTGGCGGCGCTCATAGATCATGCCAACTAGCAAGAAGAGCGCGCCGGTAGAAATTCCGTGGTTCACCATTTGCATCACGCCACCGCTTAACGCAACTGAGGTAAATGCAAACGTACCGAGAACAATGAACCCAAGGTGAGCTACCGAAGAATAAGCAACGAGACGCTTCAAGTCTTTTTGCATCGTTGCGGCGATTGCCCCCCACAAAATTCCTGCAACGGCAAGAGTGAGAAAGAGCGGCTTTGCCCAAACAGCGGCTTCGGGGAAGAGATACAACCCAAAGCGTAAGAAACCGTATGTTCCGAGCTTGAGAAGTACACCGGCCAAAATGACTGAGCCTCCGGTTGGGGCTTGTGTATGCGCATCGGGCAGCCATGTATGCAAAGGAAACAGTGGCACCTTGACCGCGAATGCAATGGCAAATGCGAAGAACAACCATCGTGAGGTATTGGTGGCAAACGAGGCGTGCTCAGCCAATGTTACGAGATCGAAAGTGACGTAGCCCAAGCTGTTCTTAGCAAGTACCGCCGTTGCGATGATTCCGACCAACATAAAAGCTGATCCCAACATCGTGTACAAAAAGAACTTTGTGGCGGCATAAATGCGCTGGTCGTATCCCCATCCACCGATAAGGAAATACATTGGCACCAAAACAATTTCAAAAAAAGCAAAGAAGAGAAAGAGATCGAGGCTTAAGAAACTACCCATCACTCCGGCTTCAAGAAGGAGAAGCCACGCGAGGTAACGCTTGTGTCCGTGATGTGGGTCGATACCCACAATGACCAAGGGGAAAAGGAGGCCAGTAAGCACCACAAGGAAAAGAGAAATTCCATCGATTCCTAAGTGCCAGCCAATGCCCCACTCACGAATCCATGCGTGTTGTGAAGTGAACTGGAATCCACCATCTGATGTGTGGAAACTTGCCAACATCCAAATACTGAGTCCTGCCGTACCGACGCTTGAGACCAACGCAATTAACTTGGTCCATTCAGGACGTCGATTGCTCGATAAAACTGCAGCGATTGCACCAATGAGAGGCACAAAAATCAGCGCCGTCAAAATCGGAAATGACATCGATGCACCGTGACTTACTTCAGCAATCATCACGCCACTCCTCTCCACATAAACCACGCCAACATGGCAAGTACGCCAATGACAATGGCTGCGGCATAAACGCGCACATATCCGCTTTGAATTTTACGAACGATGCCACTCGACTGGCGCACCAAGAGCCCTGTTCCGCGCACTGCGCCATCGATGACATGTGCATCTGCCCATGCCACGCCTTCGAATGACTGACGGCCTGGGCCTCCCATGAATGCCGACACACCTTTGTCGTAGTTCCAAGCATTTGCCAAAATTTGTGGCTCAATCGCTGGAAGTTTTTTCTTGCCGTAAACACCCACTGCCAACGCAATACCAGACAGTGCCACAACTATTGCCACCAACATAAGGAGATACTTGTTATTGCTTGCCCATGAACCGTCGATGTGCGCTTCGCCATGAGCAACAATCGGCTCTAACCACTTCTCGAGGAAATGAAGATTCTTTGTAAATGGCAACTGCAAAAGGCCGCCACCCACTGACAAGATTGCTAAAACAACAAGAGGAAGCAACATGATTTTTGGACTCTCATGAGGGACAAAATCACCATGAGCACCATGCTCCTCGCTTTGGTCTTTCCATTTCGCTTCACCAAAGAACACCATGATTACTTGACGTGTCATGTAGAAAGCAGTGAGCAATGCAGTGATGAGACCAACTACATATAGTGCGCGGTTGTTGGCAAAGACGTAGAGCAAAATTTCATCTTTCGACCAGAACCCTGCAAAGGGTGGTACGCCTGCAATTGCCAGCCAGCCGATAATAAAGGTGAAACCGGTAATTGGCATGAGTACACGTAGTGCACCCATCTTGCGCATGTCTTGTTCGTGATGCATGCCATGAATTACCGAACCCGAACCGAGGAAGAGCAATGCTTTAAAAAATGCATGGGTCACCATGTGGAAAATGGCTGCAACGTATGCACCCGACCCCACGGCCAGAAACATGTATCCAAGTTGAGACACGGTGCTGTATGCAAGAACTTTCTTAATGTCGTTTTGAGCAACGGCAACTGTGGCGGCAAAAAGTGCGGTGGCCGCTCCGACCACAGCAATGATGGTTGGAGCCCAGTGGTATGCCTCGGCCAGCACAGGGTTCATACGGGTCATGAGAAATACGCCAGCTGTCACCATGGTGGCAGCGTGAATGAGTGCCGACACCGGAGTTGGCCCTTCCATTGCATCGGGCAACCAGAGATACAAAGGAAGTTGTGCGCTCTTACCGCACGCTCCAACGAACAACATAAGAGCTATTGCAGTAGCGGTGACATGGCTAATTGACCCCGCATGTGCTGCGCTATTGATGCTTCCATAAGACAAAGTTCCCACGGCACCAAATGCCAAGAACATCGCCATCATGAATCCCCAGTCACCGACGCGGTTCGTGACAAATGCCTTCTTTCCCGCAGTTGCTGCACTGTCACGTGTATGCCAAAAGGAAATGAGGAAGTAAGAACAGGTTCCTACGCCTTCCCAACCAAGGAAGGTAACCAGCAGGTTCTCACCGAGAACCAGCATCAACATCGAGAACACGAAAAGATTTAAATAAATAAAGAACTTCGAAAACTTTGCATCGCCATGCATATAACCCACGGCATACAAATGGATGAGTGTGCCGATACCAGTAATAAATAAAGCCATCGTTATAGACAGTTGGTCGGCAAGAAACGCGAGGTCGACGTGGAGTGATCCCACAGGAATCCAGGAGAACACTTTCACTACATGGGAACGTTCTTCTGCTGTTTTCGACACCATGTTGAGGAACACGAGCAAAGTAACTACAAATGCGGAGCCACACATCGCTGAAGCAAACCAACCGGCCTTTGGTTCACCTAAGCGGCGACCAAAAAGCACAAGGAGTAGGAATCCGGTGAGCGGAAGTGCAGGTACTAACCAAACTGTGTTGAGCATTGCAACTAACCCTTCAAGGCCGAGAGATCGTCAACGGAAATTTCTGAGCGGCGACGCATGATTGACACGATGATGCCGAGCCCAACCACAACCTCGGCGGCAGCAACTACGAGTACGAAAAAGACAGCAGTTTGCCCATTGATATCGGTGAGCTTTGTCGACAAAGCAACAAAGGTGAGGTTGACCGCGTTCAGCATGAGTTCAATGCTCATAAACATGATGAGAGGGTTGCGGCGAACAAGCACTCCAACCATGCCAATACCGAAAAGTATTGCTCCCAAAATGAGATACCACGTAGAAGTAGGAACAATAGTTGCCAACATCATGGCGCTACTCCTATGAGGTCTTTATCAGACTTACGTTTGCGGGCCAACACAACAGTTCCGACTACTGCAACAATGAGCAGCACAGAAGTGACTTCGAATGCCACCACATAATTCGTAAAAATCGAACGAGCAATTTGACGAATATTTGCATCGTGATCGCCATCGCTTGCCACGTTGATGCCATCTCCGCGCATATTCAACGCATCACGCCCTTTCAAAATGGCTGTAATGAGGAGTGCGACGAATCCGAGTCCAAGAATAATTGCCAGTGGTCGTTGTATTCCGAGTGGTTCTGTTTCGAGGTTCTCGGCACGGTCGACGCCTAAGAGCATGATGACGAAAAGAAAGAGCACCACTATTGCCCCGGCGTAAACAACCACTTGTACTGCGGCGAGAAACTCTGCATGCTGGGAAACAAACATCACAGCAATTCCAAACAAAGTGAGCACCAAACTCAAAGCGGCGTGCACTGGGTTCGAGCGCAGAACGACGCCTAAAGCACCTGCCAGCACCATTGCTGCAGCACATATGAAAACGACGAGTTCCATTTATTCGGCATCCCTTTCACTTTGTGATGGCTCTGGTTCGCGAACGCCATAGCCAAGTTCACCGCTCCAGGCAACGACACCTTCAAATTCAGCATTGCCACTTGGTGAAGTAGCACGCATCCAGCCAGACGTGTTGATGTCTTCACCTGGGCGCCAGTCTTCCCACGGTAAATGTTGCGGCATTCCCGCATCATCGACAAGAAGTTCTTTTTTCGTGTAAATCGCATCTTGGCGATTTGTAAATGAAAATTCGAAGAGTTTGGTTTCTGTGATTGCTTCTGTTGGGCAGGCCTCTACGCACAGGTCACAGTGAATGCAACGGAGATAGTTAATTTCATAAATGAAACCAAACCGCTCACCCGGCGATGTGGGTTGCATAGGATCATTATCTTTGCCGCGTACATAAATGCATCGCGCAGGGCAAACGCCTGCACATAGTTCGCAGCCAATGCACTTTTCCATCCCGTCTTCGTAGCGGTTTAAGACATGGCGTCCATGCATCCGCTCGGGCTTAGCAATTTTTTCATCGCTACTAGCTTTTTTACCCTTGCGGAACATGCGGCCACCCGAATATTGGGTGGTCACACGGTTGCGCTTACCGTGTTGGCGAACAGTTACGAGAAAGCCACCTAGGTATCCCATTAGAAAGACGCCCCTTCTGATTCGCGATTTTTTGCACTAGCTCTAAATGCCAACTGCATCAAAATAAAGCACACCAAAATGACTGCGATTGATAACGGCATGACAATGAGCTGATCCCAATTTTCATTGTCGGCCAGCCGCTGTGCAGCAAGGAGCATGAACCAACCGAGTGAAGCCGGAATAAGGAACTTCCAGCCAAGGTCCATGAGTTGGTCGTACCGAAAACGCGGCAATGAAGCTCGGAACCAAATATAGATGTAGAGGAAAACGAGCACTTTGGCAATGAGCCAGATACTTCCCTCAAGAGAGTTATTCACGAGTGGAATGTCAAGAGTCGTGTTGCCAATGCTGATGGGCTGTGGGCCGCCAAAGAACAAGGTAACGATGACTGCAGACATCGTGATGGTGTTCATAAATTCAGCAAGAAAGAAGAGTGAAAAGCGAATAGATGAATACTCAGTGTTGAATCCACCAACTAATTCTTGTTCTGCTTCCACTAAGTCAAATGGTGGTCGGTTCAGTTCTGCAGTGGCCGCGATGAGAAATATGACAAACGGAATTACTCCAGTTGCCACAATGTTCCACGAACCCAATGAGCTTTGTGAACCTACGATGCCGCTCGTTGACAGTGTTCCTGTCACCAAAATGACCGCTGCCAACGACAACCCGAGTGCTGCTTCATAACTCACCATTTGTGCAGAAGCACGAACTGAACCGAGGAGTGGGTATTTTGAACCACTCGACCATCCGGCAAGCATGATGCCATAAACAGCGATAGAAGAAATTGCGAGTGCAAAAAGAACTCCAATTGGTGGGTCGGCTAACTGCACACGCGTTTGATGTCCGAACCATGTCACTATTCCGCCGTTGCCGTTGCGATAGTCACCGCCTAGAGGAATGATGGCAAACGCAAGGAATGCAGGCACAAAAGACAAGTATGGCGCAAGGCGAAATACGAGTCGATCGGATCTTTCAGGCAACAGATCTTCTTTGAAGAACAACTTGATTCCGTCGGCAAGAGTTTGCAACAAACCAAAAGGCCCTGCTTTGTTCGGACCAATGCGGTTCTGCATTCCTGCAATAGCTTTACGTTCGAACCACACCATCAACATGGTGGCAACAAGACCAATAACGAAAACCACCAAGACCTTGATAACAAGAATGAGAAGTGGTGTCCATAAGAGTCCGCCGTCAAAGAGTGGGTCAATTGCAAAAAGTGAATGAGTCAGTGCAATCACGACAGGTTCTCCACTCGTACATCAACAATGAGATCATCTGCATTAATTAATTCACGGATATCGGTTCCCGGCTGGTTAAAGGGAACCCATGCCGTACCTTTCAATACAGAATCATCAGCGTGCAAAGTCAAAATGACTGATTTCGATGTTGTAGATACTTTGACATCTTTCCCAACGGTCGCTCCGATGCGTTCAACATCGCGAGAATTCAAATAGATACCTGCACCAACACTGAGTTGCGCAAGCGATGGGCTCGTTACTGTGCTCACAGCATTGTCGTACATCTTTCGTGACACAACGAGTCGCAGGTCGTACGAATTACGTTCAGGAGCAGCACTTCCTACGACCGACAGAGCTTGTAAAACATGCGCGCCTGCATCTGAGGCTGCAAGATCGTCAATTGACTCCACGCCAATATTTGCACCAAGTTGTTCAGCCAATTCAGTTGCAATCATCCAATCGGGACGAGAAGTTCCACGAGCAGTGATTTTTTGACTCAAGGGCAACACACGACCTTCAAGGTTCGTTGTTGATCCGCCACGTTCAGCATAAGCAGCCGCAGGAAGCACGACATCTGCTCGCAATGATGAAGTGGTGGGGAAAGTATCGACTGCAATGACGCTACGTGCACCAGCTAATGCACGTCGTGCCAAGTCAAGATCTGGAACGTCTGACAATGGATCTGCACCCAACAAAATGAGGCACTCAACATGCCCTTCGCTTGCCGCAGTGAGAATACTCCGAGCACTATTTCCAGCGGTAAGACCAGCGCCAGCTGCACCACGTATATTTCCACGACGGAGAACTGGCAACACGGTGGTGGCGGGGAACGCAGCTGCAATAGCGTTATACGCCTGAGCAGTGAAATCGCTTGATTCTGCTAGGTTCGCGCGTCCTAAGACGACAACGACGTTGCCGTTGCGCATCTGTCCGGCAATCTCTGGGTCATTGAGTGCAGCATTGACAGCAGCGACTTGAGCACCTGGCTCATAGTTCACCGATTTCCATGCGTAACGAGACATTCCCGAAGTTTTAGTAGTGAACTCAATAATGCGCGTGCGATTTTTCGTCGCAGCATCGCGCAATCGAAGATACAGAACAGGAAGTTCTTCCTTCAGATCTGGACCCAACAAAATGACCGTAGTAGCTGAAGCTGCATCATTAATTGTTGCTTGAGGCAAATTGAATACTTCAGTAGAAAGACCGTCATCTAGTTGCGCATCGTGCAATGTGATACCCAACTTATTTGACAACATTGACCAAGCACGTGCATCTTCATTTGCAAGTCGAGCTCCACCCAAAATGGCAACACTGTTTGCGCCTTGTGAACTCACTGCCAATCGAATGGTTCGTGCGGCAACTTCTAAAGCTTTCGACCAAGATGTGGGAACAAGTGTTTCACCCTCTCGTACGAGGGGTGTCGTGAATCGATCTTCGCTATTGATGGATTCAAAGTTGAAGCGACCACGGTCGCACAACCAGCCCCAGTTGACTTCATCGTTATCGAGGCCTTGGAACCGCAATACTTGATCGCGGCTTGACTGAATGACAGTTGCGCAACCAACGGAACACGCAGTGCAAGTACTCTGTGTTTCTTCAAGGTCCCATGGACGCGCCTTGAAGCGGTATGGCTTTGCGGTGAGTGCTCCTACCGGGCAAATCTGCACCGTGTTTCCTGAGAAGTACGAAGCAAAGGGCTCGTCAGGGAAGGTAAGCACCTGTGTGTTGTTTCCGCGATGCGTAAATGAAATGAGCGGATCACCTGCAACTTCGCTCGCAAATCTCGTGCAACGATCGCAGAGAATGCAACGCTCACGGTCGAGAAAAACTAAATCACTAATAGCAATGGGCTTTTCATAATGCCGTTTTTCTTCAACATAACGACTTTCGCCAGGCCCATGGGAAAATGCTTGATCTTGCAGTGGGCACTCTCCACCTTTGTCGCACACTGGGCAATCGAGTGGATGGTTTGCAAGAAGAAGTTCCAAAATTCCTTCTTGCGCTTTTTTCACTTGCTCGGTTTCAGTATGCACCACTTGCCCTTCAGCAACAGGTGTCATGCATGAAACCACCATCATTGGTCCACGAGGACCTTCTACTTCAACTAAACATTGACGGCACATGCCTACTGGCTTCATGCGTGGGTGATAACAAAAGCGAGGAATGAAATCGCTTGTGCGGTCTGCTGCCGCAATGATGAGTTCACCTTTGCGCGCGGCAACGGTTTTACCGTTGATAGTGAGGCTCACTGCATTGGGGTCGATGACCACTTCAGTTTCCACTTGGTCAGGTGTTGATTCTGTGGTGCTCATGATGCGTGTCCTGTTGTGCTGTTTGCTACTGCAGTAACTGGAATCCGTTTACGCGTGGTAACGCGTGCTTCAAATTCACTACGGAACAAGGTCAGTGCAGAGTGAACGGGTGCGTATGCCGATGGACCCACGAAACAAATGGTGGTCATCTTGTATGGGAAAGGAACTGCCGACAATCCAAGTTCGGCATTTGATGCGTGTGGAAAATCTCCGGGACAAATGCTGCGTCCCACTTCAACGAGCTGGTCGAGGTCGGCATCGGTGCCAGTGCCTTCAACAACGCGCGTCAAAATACGCTCGAGCCATGTTCCACCTTCGCGGCATGGCGTGCATTTGCCACAGGATTCGTGTGCATAGAAACGTGTGAGCGTTAATGCAGCTGCAGGAATATCGGTAGTGTGGTCCATCACCATAATTGCGCCTGAACCCAGCATTGAACCCGCTGGACCCACCTGACTTGCTTCGAAAGGTAAATCGAGTTGATCGGGGGTGAACCATGGCGCAGAACCTCCGCCTGGCACGAAGGCTTTCAATTGATTGTCGTTGCGAATTCCGCCACAGAATTCTTCTCCGTACAAAAGATCTCGAAAGGTGGTAACACCGTTAATGATTTCAAACACGCCGGGCTTTTTCACATGTCCAGACACTGCAACCATGCGTGTGCCCGGTGATGTTTTTGTACCAATTGCTGTGTACGCCTCTGAACCATTGCACAAAAGCCAAGGCAAGTTGGCAAGCGTTTCCACATTGTTCACAATGGTGGGCTGACCGTACAGACCATTAGCAGCTGGGAAAAATGGGGGCTTCAACCGTGGCATGCCACGGTTTCCTTCAAGACTTTCAATGAGTGCGGTTTCTTCTCCGACTACGTATGCACCTGCACCCCAGTGCAGCACGATGTCGACAGAGAATTTGCTTCCCAAAATATTTTTGCCAACATACCCTGCGGCATAGGCCTCATTTAAGGCAGTTGCCACACGCTCTTGGGCCAAAGCCATTTCACCACGTATATATAGGAAACAACGCGACAAGCCAGCTGCATAACATGCAATGAGGCAGCCTTCAATGAGCTGATGTGGATCGCGCTCCATGAGCAGACGATCTTTGTAAGTTCCAGGTTCGCTTTCGTCACCGTTCACTACTAAATAACGCGGCCATACTTCTTGCGGTGTGAGACCCCACTTCGTGCCGGCAGGGAAGCCAGCACCACCACGGCCAAGAACAGTTGCGTTCTTTACTTCGTCGTGCACACTTGCTGCAGGTTGCGACAATGCTGCGCGCAAGCCCGCATAACCATTCGTCGCTAAATAGCGTTCAATGGTGTACGAGTCGACAAATTCAAAACGTGAGGTAACAATTTTCGGACGGTCGCCGGCCACGAAACCTGGAGCATGTGCATAGGTACTGGTCATAATGCAGACTTTCCATCTAGCCATTCAGGCGATTCATTTACTTTTTCAGGAGCCACTGCTCCAACACCACGTTCCGCAGGAATACGTTGACGCACCGTGGCAAGAACTCCATGCGAAGGAATTTCATCGCTGAGTTTTCCTGTAGAAAGATCGTCGATAAGTGTGTCAAGTTCTGCGGGAGTCATTTTGAATCGATACCGATAGTTCACCTGCAAGCACGGAGCTTCAGTGCAGGCTGCTTGGCATTCAGCATGTTCCAAAGTAATGAGACCATCGGGTGTGGTACTTCCGGCCTTGATGCCCAGTCGCTTTTCGGCATGGTGCATGAGTTCCTCAGCACCCATGAGCGCACACGACATGGTGCCGCAGATATTGAGGAGATACTTCCCTACTGGTTCAAACTTGAACATCTCATAGAAAGATGCTGTTCCAAATACTTCTGCAGGAGTGACCCCAACAAGTTCTGCAATGTGCTTCATTGCGTCTTGCGCCACATAACCATCTTGTTCTTGGGCAAGATGCAAAATAGGAATAAGTGCAGACTTCGGACGCGGGTAACGCCCGATGATTTCATAAGCGATTGCAACATTTGCATCGGTGAGGCGGCTCATCGGTCGACTTCTCCCAACACTGGATCTACAGAGGAAATAACAGCTACGGCGTCGGCAATAAGACCGTCGCGCATCATGTGTGGCAATGCCTGGATATTGACGAATGACGGTGCACGCATGTGCAAGCGATACGGCTTCGACGAACCATCGCTCACGATGTAACAACCAATTTCGCCACGTGGACTTTCAATGCCTACGTACACTTCGCCTTCGGGCACTTTAAAGCCTTCGGTGAAAATTTTGAAGTGGTGAATGAGTGCTTCCATCGACTCATCAATACGCGCTCGTGGTGGTGGCGTCACTTTTTTATCTTGAATGCGATAGTCGCCCGATGGCATCTTGTCGAGAATTTGATAGACAATCTTCATCGACTCACGAATTTCATTGAGGCGAATTGCGTAACGGTCGAATGCATCACCATACGAACCAACGATGACATCGAAATCAACTTCGTCATACTTCAAATAAGGAAGATCACGTCGAAGGTCCCAGGCAACACCCGTGGATCGCAAGATTGGCCCCGAAGTACCAAGCGCAACTGCTTCTTCTGCCGTGATGACTCCAACACCTTGTAAACGCTCACGCCAGATGGGTTGGTTGGTCATAAGCACGTCGTACTCGGCCAAACGCGAGGGCAAACCTTCCAAAATGGCAAGCACATCGTCACGCCACCCGGCGGGGAGATCTGCTGCGAGTCCACCTGGACGAATGAAGTTATGGTTCATGCGCAAGCCAGTGACTTTTTGGAAGAAACGCAAAACCTCTTCTCGCTCACGCCACCCGTAAATCATCATGGAAACGGCACCCATGTCCATGCCATTAGTGGCCATGAACAAAAGGTGGCTACTCATGCGATTGAGTTCAGACAACAACATACGCATCCATGTAGCACGTTCGGGAATATCGCCATCGATTCCCAAAAGTTTTTCCACTGCAAGCGAGAACACCAATTCGTTGTTCAATGGTGAGGCATAGTCCATGCGAGTGACATTGGTGCCGCCTTGCATGTAGGTGAGTTCTTCACCTTGCTTTTCCATTCCGGTGTGCAAATAACCAATGATGGGTTTGCAGCGCAATACTTTTTCACCCTGAAGTTCCAGCATCAACCGCAACACCCCGTGAGTGCTTGGGTGTTGTGGACCCATGTTGATGATCATGGTTTGTTCTTCGTCGTTTTCAACGGGGCTGCTCGTGAGTTCTGCTGCAGCTTTTTCACTCATCCTTAAAACTGAACCAACTTCACGCAGCACTTCTTTGGCAGTGAGTTCGCTACGCGAACGCATTTCCTGCGGGCCTTCACCTGTTGCTGCTGGAGTTGCGGCGATGAGATTGCTTGTCATGATGGAGCACCTTTAAATTGCACAGGAATGCGCCCCACTGAAAAATCTTTACGAAGTGGATGACCTTCCCAGTCTTCTGGCATCAAAATGCGCGATGGGTCGGGGTGTCCGTCAAATTCAATGCCAAACATGTCGAACACTTCTCGTTCCATGGCTTCAGTTCCGGGATAAAGATCAAATGCCGTTGGCAATGAAGCTTCACCTTCTGGAATTTGAATACGTAAACGCAAACGTTCACGCCTCTCTAGCGAGATGAGGTTAAGTACCATTTCAAAACGTTCCCCAACAACACTCGAAGGGAGTTGACGATTTGTTGATGCATACGTGAGAAAATCAACAGCAGTAAGGTCGGTACACATCGTGAAGGAGTCGTCAATGGCCTTCTTCAACGTTGCAATATAGTTTGCACGAGACACATGAATTACTTTTTCACCTCGTGAATAGGTGACATCGCACCCGTACATCTGCTCTGCGGGCGCAGGGGAATCTACAACTGCATCACTCACGGTTTAACGCGCTCCAAGAACTATTGGCGTCACTGTTGCACCTGCAGCAATTTCAGTGATGTGCACATTTGCGCCCGCACCTGTAGCCGCACGACGACGCATAATTTCACCATCTTCGATGAGTTGATGCAGTGTTTCAATTGCATGAATGAGAGTTTCTGGAGTTGGAGGGCATCCCGGCGCATAAACATCGACGGGAACAATTTGGTCGACGCCTTGCACAATTGCATAGTTATTGAACATGCCACCAGTTGATGCACACACGCCCATAGAGATGACCCACTTCGGTTCCATCATCTGGTCGTACACCTGACGCATGACCGGAGCCATTTTTTGACTCACGCGACCGGCCACAATCATGATGTCGGCTTGGCGTGGAGAAGCGCGGAAAACTTCCATTCCAAATCGTGCGAGGTCGTAGTGCGCTGCACCAGTTCCCATCATTTCAATTGCACAACATGCAAGACCAAATGTTGCTGCCCATGAAGAACGTGAACGTGACCACTTGACAAGATCTTCAACGCGTCCTGTGAGGAAGTTGTGCTCGAGCCCGCCTAAACCATCGTCCAAAACATCACGTACTAGTGCCATTACGCTGCAAACTCCGTTTCGCGACCATCGCTACCTACGCGGCGAATTGTTGAGGTAACCGTACGACTTGCCGAGACAACATCGGTGAGATGGTCGTCAACGCGGCGACCACTCTTCAACGGACCCCAGTCAAGTGCTCCTCGAGCAACTACATATACAAACGTCACAAAGAAAATGGCGCTGAACGAGAGCATCTCGAAAAAGCCATACGACCCTAAAAATGCTCTGTCGACTGCATATGGATAGACGAAAATAATTTCGATATCGAACATGATGAATAGCATCGCAACGATATAAAAAGACACGGGGAAGCGTTGTGGATTGTCGCGACTTGGCACAATGCCACATTCATAGGGCGCTTCTTTGGCCGCATTGCCTCTATTGGGTGCGAGTAACCGTGATGCCACCAAACTGAGAACTCCAAAAAGAGTTGCCAATACTGTTAGTGCGAGTATCGGAAGATACTGCCCCATGGTTTATACCTTCGCCGAGTTCAACTCACCCGTTGCGTTCGCCAAAACATAACGGTCACGGCGATGCAACAACAAGCACAAAATCCCAAAGATGAGACCAGAGCCCAGAGAGATGAACATTGCTGGTTGACGGCGAGATCCGAGATCGCGGACCATCACGAGATAACGATGTGGCTGAGAATTATCAATGACGGGTTTTGCCGGCGCACGTCCGGGTTCAGAACGCTGCGGCAACAATGGGGCGAATTCCACGAGCGCGTAATGCGGGGCATGAAAGAAGGCGATAAAGTCGAGCGTTTTATTAATTTTTGGAGTGCGTTCGCCACCACGGTCATAAACCGACAACGTGAGATATTCGCCAGCAGCAAATTCTTTCGCTTTGTTCTGAATGATGTCGTCGGCCGATGCAGCTGCCTGCCCACGACGTGGGTTGGCATCATCTAATCGCACCCATTTTTCAACTTCAAGTTGTTTCTCTACGGTCTGTGCAACTTCCGTAGGAGTTGCACCCGAAGAAACTCTGATTGGGGCGTCGAGAACTCCCGCACGATTCAAATATGTTCCATCACGAATGATGGATATTGGTGCAGCTGGTTTCCACGTTGGTTCGCGACCCTTTAAGCCAATTCCATATACCCACCAAATGGAACTCATGACAAGCATCCATCCAAAGAGTCCAGCAAGTGCGATCAAAATCCCTAATCGCGCTCCTAGGTTGGTTCCTAATATGAGATACACACTGCCCATGAGCACGGTTACCGCAATGAGCACCACCACGATGCCGTGGATTTGCGGTTCCCACGAAATAGCAAGAAGGCTGGACAACATCAGAGGCTCCTTACGTATTCCACGATGGACTTAATTTGTTCATCGGTATAGATATTTCCAAAGGCTGGCATGCGTCCGCTGCCTTGCCCTTGCTCACCATATTTCTTTCCGAATTCAGACCCACCCTTGATGAAAGCAATCATGTCGCTTTGGTTAGGGAACTGCCGAATAGTTGATCCGCCGGTGAGGTTCGGGCCAAACGCGCCGCCGCCGGTGACTTGTGGGTCGCCGTACGACCAGCCCTTGGTATGACAACGTGCACATGCAAATGCTCCGCCGTTGAGGTCGAGGTTAAATAAAGCTTCCCCAACAGTTTTGTATGCCCCGCTCTTCACCATACTTTCAGCACGCGCCTGCACTTCTGCTTGTGATGTAGCGGGAAGATGTCCATCAGAACATGTACGTACATCTTCTTTAGGGTTAGTGCAATCTTCGCGTGGTATTTGGATGCTCTTCAGATACACGATCAGCGTCTGAATTTGCTGATCATTCATCGGGCCACCACCAACGAGTCCCCAGGGTGACATCGGTGAGAATGGTCGCCCGTATTGCAAGATGAAGGTCACTTCTGATTCGCTAAAACGATAGAGAACGGTATTCAGTGCCGGTGCTTTCCATGTCACCGACTTCACTTCTCCTGTTTTCGGATCGGTAATTGCAAATGGCGCACCTCCACCAGTTGCTTTCATACCACCATGACAGCCTGCACAGTTAAAACCACCATTTGCTGTTACTTCAAAGAGGTGGGATCCCCATGTGGCGAAGCGCTTGTCATAACCATTTACCGCAGCTTTTTCACGAGCAGGTTCGAGTACCCAATACAAAGGCAACGACACAGTGATGATGGCCAGAAAAGCAAGACCCAGTAATTGAGTGCGCTCAATTTTCTTGCCTTCAAGAGTTTCATCGTCATAGTACGGCTTGCGGTTCGCAGCTAATTCAATTTCTGATCCAAGCTCACGACGTGAACCACGGATGTTGAAAAGTCCGTAGAGAACCCAAGCCAACAAAACTGCAGCAAGAATGATCCACGCGATACTGGTAGTGATTGCAGCAACCATGATTAGTGACCTCCGCCAATGCAGTGTGGGCCTTCTGCTTCTTGACCAGTGGTGTTAGTGCCAATAGGTGGGCCACCAAACACTGCACCAGTATCGATAACGAGAACACCGTTATTAATTGCGACGCCAAAACGATCCATGCCTCGTGGTGCTGGTCCGCCTTTTTTCTCTCCAACACGGTTGTATTGCGAACCGTGACATGGGCATTCAAACCACTGCGAGCTTTGGCAGTTCGGAACACGACAACCAAGGTGTGGACACTTTTGATACAACGCAACAATTCCTGCTTGCATACCAGCAAACACGGGAGCTTGTTTTCCATAAATGGGCTGTGCTTTTGACAACGCGTCTTTCGGATACTCAGTTACCCAAGCACGTGCTTCTGAAAGGTACAAGAAACCCTTATTGCCGCGGATGGATTGGATGACATCATCAATTTTACCTGCGGTAATTTTGGAGCCGAATCCGCCAGAGGCTCCCTTCCACAAAAACCCAACAAGTGATGCGCCAAAACCAGCAAGGCTTGTGCTGAGCAAAATGATAGTTGCGCGGTTGAAGAAGCTACGACGTGTTTCGCCGAGCGTTTCCGCATCGGGGGCAACCCACTGAGTGATTTCTGACGGTGCAGGAACAGCAAGTTCAGTTGAAGTTGCTGTAGCAGCTGCTTCGAAAGCACGACCAGAAGCCGCTGGTGCGGTTGCGCTCTTGTCACGCTTTTTTGTTTCGCGTGACAGCGCACCAGCACCGCGTACACCTGTTTTGCGCGATGCCGTAACAAATACAAGGCCACCTAAAACAACGATGGCAGCAACTGCTATTGCAATGATGAGGGAAGTGCTCATGATGTGATCCTCACAACTCGAAGAAGATGCCGTCGCGCCATGGGAACGTAAAGTTGAACCCTGGGCCGCGGAAGAATGAACCGATAATGACCAGCACTGCCCATGACATCAAAAAGACCGTCATGATGCTTGTTATAAACTTGCGATCTTCTGGCTTGTTGGAAGGGTTGCGATCTGTATAAGGCGTCAAAATGAGAACGATGAGTCCCATTCCAGGAAAGGTCACACCAGCAATCATCGGGTGGAACATGGTGAGAAGTTCCTGTAGACCCAAGAAATACCACGGGGCCTTTGAAGGGTTTGGCGTGCGGTTGAAGTTTGCTGCTTGAAGCAACGGCGCATTCACTACCCACGAAAAGACAAACAGGAACATGGTGCAAGCAAGTGCAGCAACAAATTCAATTCCGAGCAGGTGTGGCCAAGTGTGCACCTTGTCGATTGGTGCTGCTTTGACTTCTTGAATGGAACCAGACTTAACGACCGTCAGTAAACGCTGAGTGTGGCCACCGGGGCCAGCACCCATAGGTACGCCGCCGCCAGCAGGTGCAGCAACAACAGCAGCCGCTTTGTCGGCAACCGCAACTGCACCGCCAGACGCACCACCTGTACGTGCAGCTTTACTGCGCTCTAAGAGATGATCGGGGATACGTGAATCGCTTGGTCCGCTACCTGCAGACGTTGCCGCAGCATCTTCTGCAGTTTTTTCGCGAGCAGCTTGTGCTCGCTTCAATAGATGTTCAGGAATCTCTGTCATGGTTCACCTACCTGTCACAACGGACCAGAAATGCCGCCGTCTTTACGTACCCGCCAGAAGTGGATAGCCATAAAGATGACGATGACGAATGGAAGTAGCAATACGTGCAGCACATACCAACGCAACAATGTTTCTGCGCCAATTTCAACGCCGCCCAAAAGGACGAAGCGCACTTGAGCGCCCATGATGGGCGTATAACCCATCATGTTGGTACCCACCGCAACTGCCCACAGGGCTAATTGATCCCATGGCAACAAATAGCCGGTGAAGGAAAGCAAAAGAGTAAGCGTCAACAACACCACGCCAATGACCCAGTTGAACTCGCGTGGTGGTTTGTATGCGCCGTGATAAAACACACGAGCCATGTGCAAGAACACGCTTAGTACCATGAGGTGTGCACCCCATCGATGCATATTTCGTACAAGCAAACCAAACGTCACCGATGTTTGCAGTGTTTGAATATCTTGCCAAGCATTTGCTGTGGTGGGTCGGTAGAAGAACATCAAGAAAATGCCAGTAACGGTCAGCAAAATAAACAAGAAGAACGAAAGCCCGCCTAGGCACAAGGTGTAACTGACCTTCACTGCGTGTCGCTTCACCTTCACCGGGTGTAAGTGGTACAGCACTGAGTTCATAATGACGTATGAACGGTTACGAGGTGAATCGGTATAACCCTTACGGAAAATTGAGCCCGGCCGGAATATAGAACTCCATGCCTGACTGCCCTGCACTTGTTGGCCGACTTTTCCAGCGCGATCTTTCAGCGTGGGTGTGGGTTGATCATCGATTGTTTTTGCCATAAGGGTGCTCCTTAGAACCGCATGCCGTAGGCGTAGCCGTGGTTATTAGTACGTGTATGAGAATCGCCGGTGCCTGCTGGAGCGCCAACTTTTCCCAGAATGATGACGCCGGTGGGGCATCGGTCAACACAAAGTGCACAACGTGTACACACATCGTCGTCGATGATGAACATCACCTTGTCAGATGGGTCAATGCCGGGCTTTTCAGTGCCTTGCGCTTCTGCAACAGCACTTGGGTCGACCATGTGGATGCATTTCCATGGGCAGATGTCAACACATCCTTCACACATGATGCACTCAGATTGATCGATGTGAATGAACTGCTTTGGCTTGACAGCCTTCGACAAGTAATCGGCATCGACTTCTACTAATTGATATTCAGTAGACCAATCGGGCATTGGCGGGTTGGCGTCTGTTTTTGCCATAAACCCTCCTATGACTTCCGCACGAGCGGACGCCCGTATGTAGAGGTTTCAATTTCTTTCGCAGCTGCTTTGCCGCGCTTTTGCCACCAAATGAACAAGAAGACCATGACGCCGATGTACACACCGTAAATAGCAACAACGACGATGTCGCGGACAGCTTCGTAGGCCAAGGTGAAGGGGAAATGACCACCGAGCGATTTTGGCTTTAAGAGATCGAAAGGTCCGTGAAGAATTTTGTCTTTACGCCAACCGAGGTTTTTATCGGAATGGTCAATCCATTGGTGAGGTACAACACCAAAAGCCAAGAACATGACCGCGAAAGCGTAAACCGCGCCCAACATTGCTTCGCCCCATGACAACGGTTGCCCAGGTTTACGGCGCTTGCCATAAACCATCGGCAAAAGAGCGAGTGCGAGAGTGAACAAGAAAGAAAAAATGAACGCCTGGTTCACGCCCGGCCATTTGAGAACGTTGATTGCCAGCATGAATCTCAGAGTGCCTTTCAGGGGTAGCAGTAGCGCGAAACTTCCGTAGAAACATTAGTCACCACTTTGACCAAGAACAGCATTTCTCTTCAGTTCGGTACTTTTCTCTTTTGCACGTTCTGAACGAATGATTCTCGCCCAGGCACTCAATTGCTCTATCGTGGTTGTTTGTGACTGAGATTCCTGAACACCTCCTCAAGCGCTCCCGCGATCGCAAGTCCGGCGACGGTGCCTCGAGCAGCGATGGCGCTGCCTCTGCGGGGGACTCAGTTCCTGCCGTACAAAAAGCTGCCACACCTGCTAAAACCGCTAAAAATGAGCCTTCTGTGGTCCTTGCTCGGCCCGACTCCCCTCGTGTCGCGGCCGCAAAAAGCCGCAAAAAAATTCCTTTCTGGGCCATGGCAACCCTCAGTTTGCTTCCGCTGTGGGGCTTTCTCTACGCCGTTGCCTTGAAGCCACAGGTGAAGGTTGTTCAGGGTCCACTTGCCATTGGCAGTGCTGTTTTCGGTGGATGTGCCGGATGTCACGGTGCTGCTGGCCAGGGCGGTGCAGGTCGCATCCTCTACCAAGGCGAAGTTTTGAAGACATTCCCACACATCGAAGACCAGTTGAACTTCGTTTATACCGGCAGCCAAGCCTATGCAAACGCTGGAATCAAGCAGTATGGCGACCCTAAACGAGAAGGCGGGGCCCATGCTCCGTTGTCGTACAACGGCAACCCGATGCCGCAACAAGGCGCAGCCTATGGCGGCGGCCTGTCTGAGGCAGAAATTTTAGGCGTGGTGTGTCATGAGCGCTACACCATCGGTGGTGCCGACCCGAAGAGCGAGAAATGGGCGCAGGAGTACGACACCTGGTGCTCTCCTGAGTCTGAAATATTCAAGGCCCTTGAATCTGGCGGATCCACGTTCGACTCTGTTGCTAAAGACTTCTCAATGTTGAAGACGAAGCCAAACGAAGTGGGCACGAAGCCACGTACGACTACTGCTCACTAATTACCTTTAGCGGTACACGTCACCACATCAATTTTGTCTGCTGAAAGATTCAGCGACACATTCATTTCATTTCCAAACTTGTTCATGAAATCTCGCAGCGAAAGAGTCGGCGTTGAACATGACCGCTTCGTGGGCGTTGCGAGGGGAAT
>Ga0194045_1000076_pt1 | contig 27637 bp, 22 predicted proteins | sample JunL6211m_MetaG_FD_161686 | JGI IMG/M metagenome (GOLD analysis project Ga0194045, IMG submission 161686) | Anoxic zone freshwater microbial communities from boreal shield lake in IISD Experimental Lakes Area, Ontario, Canada - Jun2016-L626-11m | ecosystem: Environmental > Aquatic > Freshwater >...
AGTAGAGGCTGGTACTAAAAATCCAAACACGGCAGCAATGAGCGCCGTTGTTAAGTACTGTCAAAGTAAAGGAGTGCTAGTTCTGACTGCTGGCACTTATTCAAATGTAATTAGATTTTTACCTCCGCTAGTAATTACTGACGAACTACTACTCGATGCAATGAGTGTGCTTGACGAGGGGTTCGCCTCTCTTTAATTTGTGCTTGAAATCTCCTAAGTTCCCTCTTAACTATTTCTAGCTAAAGAGGAGAATTATTGCGTGCAGAAATTATGCACCGATGAAGGGGATTAAAATGAGTAGAAAATATATTGTTACCGGGGCGGCATCGGGAATCGGTGCAGCCACTGTTGCGCTCTTAAAAGAGCGAGGTGAAACAGTTTTCGGTGTCGATATTCATGGCACCGATATAAATGCAGATTTGAGTACAAAAGAGGGTCGACTTGATGCCGCAGCTAAATCAATTGAACTTTGCGGCGGGCGAATCGATGCAGTGATTGCTTGTGCAGGTTTAGCTCATCCAATTGCGAAAACAGTCTCTGTAAACTTCTTCGGAGTAACTGATTACCTCACCGAAATTTTGCCAGCGATAACAAAAAGTTTGGCACCACGTGTTGTCATCACATCATCGATGGCCTCTCTTATGCCTAACTCGCCAGATCTTGTCGATGCCATGTTGGCGCTGGATGAAGTAAAGGCCGTTGCAATTGCCCAAGGTTTAGTTGATAAGGGCGATGCTGAGGCTTCATTGATTTACGGATCAACTAAGCGGGCGATTTGTAGATGGATTCGCAGGCAAGCAATTAAGCCAGAGTGGGCCGGAGCCGGTATTGCACTTAATGCCGTAGGCCCAGGAATCGTTGAAACTCCAATGGTGGCCGACATGATTGCAACGCCGGAGAGTCGCGCAGCAATCGATGCGATGGTGCCAATGCCTTTGAACTATTACTTAAAGCCGCGCCAAGTTGCCTATCTCTTAGTGTGGCTGACAAGTGAGGAAAACACACATACAACTGGCCAAACTATTTATATTGATGGTGGCTCTGATGTTGCAATTAGAGGCGATGATATTTGGCGTTAATCAAGGCGTGAGTGGTATCTAACTAGATCCTCATCACTGACTTCCGGCCATTCACGGGCCTCAGCTCGTACGCCGTGGGTTTTGAAGGCGTTGATTTTGATTTTCATCGCAGGGTTAACGCCTTTGAGCCACACGGCAGTATTTATTAACGCTTCATCTGAATCATTCTGCCCTGGAACTAAAAGCAAGCGGACTTCGTAAAGTTTACTAATTGAGTCGAGATATTTAATTGAATCTAAAACAACGGTATTCGAGCTTCCGGTCAATGCGATGTGGCGGTTATCATCGAGAGCTTTCAAATCCAGCATGACGCCATCGGTAAATGGAGAGAGGTGATCCCAAACCTCTTCTGGAGCATTGCCATTGCTGTCGATGAAAGTCGTTAGTTTTTCTAACTGCGCATCGTGCTTAATCTGCTTAAAGAGTTCAAGGACAAACTCATATTGAATTGTTGCCTCACCTCCAGAGACTGTGACGCCCGAGATGTATGGCATCGATTCGCGAATTTTGGTAAGCACTTCTGGAACTCCCATAGCGGTGGCACGTGGAGTATGAAGCGGAATAGTTTGTGGGTTATGGCAGGCCACGCAATTAAAGTTGCAGCCCTGCAAGAAGAGAACAAATCGATTTCCGGGGCCATCGACCCAGGAAAAAGGAATAATGCTAGCTACTTGCGCTTGGTGAGCTTTCAGCACTCGTCACCCTTTTCACTGTGCGTTGATCAACGTGTGAATCGGCGACAGAGCCTGCGCCCAAATATGTACTGCCGTGTCGTGCACTTGGTAATTTAGCTAGATCTGATTTACGTACTAGATACCCAGTTATTCGTATGAAGTCATTGCTATCTAAATTAAAGGTGAAGTCGCGCATTCCGCTCTTAAAGGCGCCACGAATAACATCGACAACGGCTTGTGGGTTTTTAACTGCAGTCTCGTCAAAAGATAAAACATCGCTAATACCCGCTTTGAACAAGTGGTGATGGCGTGCGACGGTTTTCAAGTGGGCGATTAAGGCAGGCTCTGTGCCAATTGGGATGCGAGTCCCGGCAGTGACACCAATATCTAAATCGATGCCAGATTGAGAGTGCAAAAACGCAGCACCGCCATTTCCTTGGCAGTATGGCATTTTGCGCTGGGCTACCCATTCGGCGATGAAAGAGGTGATTCGATAGCCGAGGTCATCGGCAACAGCGCTATGGCCATACATTCCTTCGATGCCCGAGCGGGACATCAAGATATTTACCGCCTCGGCAAGGCCAAAGACACCAAACATTGCTGAGAATTTATCTAGCTCAAGGAGTTTCTCATTGACCAACCAGTTAGATTCAAAGAAGTGTGATTCTTCGACTAAATAGAGAATACGTGACTCCATTAATTCGGCCGTTAAATCTAAGTAATAGGGGAGAGTGGATTCAAAGAAAGTTTCAATCCCGTCGCTGCTGGCTTCGACTGTGGCCTTCAAATTAATTCGAACTAAAGTGTGTGAACCCCCGCCGATTTTGAGCGAGTTGTAACAACTAACGGCGGCATACTCTGAACCCAAATTCGACTGCATCATGGGGTCATTAATGAAATGTGGCTTGCCGCATGCAAATACGGTGTTTACGGCATCTAAGATGTATTCATCGCTGGTTAATACTGGATCGACTTTGAGTGAAATATTAGGGACAACTTGTAATAGTTCGCGCTCAAGTTTGAAGATCATCTTTGAGACACGGTTATAGACGGGACTTAAATTAGTGTGGGCAAAGGCATCCGGAAACATTCGATCTAAAGAGATCCAGAATCGCTTTAACTTTGCATATAAGTCCTCGTCAATTACGCCCTCAATGTAAGGCAGCAAAAGGGCATCGAGATCGCCAAAATAGACTGGATAGCCCGTAATTGAGGGAGTGGCAGAGTACATAATCAGGAGGAAAGCCAAGGCATCATCTAAATCTTTAGCTGGCGGAAGTTCTAAAAATGCTGAGCCATTAACCAAGACTTTCTTGTAGTCAGGAAGTAAATAGCGTGGACGGTATGGAGCATTTCCTTCATACATATCACAGATAATTCGATTAGAGAGTGCGTCACTACATTGTTTGCGAACTGCAGGTGGATCAAGAAGATTTTCAGCTAAATTGGCCAGGCCCGCTACACGTTGACGGTAGGTATATTTTTGATCCGTGACCATTGCGCGGATATCCTCAAGAGATGTCATGCGTTAATCTTAAATTTAAAGCAAAAAAATTGGAGGTTAAATTTGCCTAACGAAGCGTCAGAGAGTGCTAGCGCTCAGGACTAACTCTCTAACTTATAACCTAGTCCACGAATTGTTTGGATTAGGACGGGATTACCCGGGTCACTCTCAATTTTCGACCGCAACCGCTTTATATGAACGTCAAGAGTTTTTGTATCACCGAAATAATCTCCACCCCATACGCGATCAATTAATTGGGAACGTGTTAGCACTCGGCCAGAGTTGCGCATCAAAAACTCAAGTAACTCAAACTCTTTTAAAGGAAGTGCAATCGGATTCCCATTAATCGAGGCTTGATGGCGTGCTGTGTCTAATCTAATTGATCCCACTGAAATAATTTCAAGATCTCCATTTAATTCAGCATCGGAGATTCCACGTCGAAGAACGGCCTTTATGCGCGCGATTAATTCACGTGATGAATATGGCTTAGTTACATAGTCATCTGCGCCAAGCTCTAGACCGACCACCTTATCTATCTCAGCATCTTTGGCAGTTAGCATAATTATCGGTACTCGAGAAGTCGTACGAATTGTGCGACATACATCTACTCCAGAGATTTCAGGAATCATGAGGTCGAGCAAAATCAAATCTGCACCCTCTTTGGCGAAGATATTCAGTGCTGCACGCCCATCTTCAGCCACACTAACCTCGAACCCCTCTTTCCCTAAGAGAAAAGCTAGAGCTTCAGAAAATGAACTTTCATCTTCAACGATTAAGATCTTGGTCATTCTGTACTCTCCATTGGTTTGTTATAGACGGGCAACCTGAGGGAAAAAGTGCTCCCAACATTTTCGACGCTCCATATTTTTACTTCGCCACCATGTTTAGAGGCAACATGTTTTACGATTGAAAGTCCCAGTCCGGTTCCGCCGGTTTGACGCGAACGTGCCGGATCAACACGATAGAAACGTTCAAAGATACGCTCCTTTTCAATCTCAGGAATTCCTATGCCTTGATCAGTAATTGAAATGTCGATGACTCCATTTTCAAGTTGTGTAGTTATTGAAACTTTGGTGCCCTCTGGTGAATAGTTGATTGCATTTTCAATCAGATTATGAATTGCCATAATCAACTGGTCGCGATCGCCTAGAACTACAGTCGGGCTTGATTCTGAATAAGTAACAGTAATGTTTCTATTATCGGCCAGAATTTGGCACTGATCTATCGCTTCACGAATTACGTATTCAACTCCGACCACTTGGGCAAGTTGAAGCGGATCTGAATCTTGGACTCGAGATAAATTAATTATCTCTCGAACTAAATCTGTTAGGCGTTTTGCCTCCGATTGCATTCGTGTTGCAAACTTAACAACCGAGTTCGGATCATCTTTAGCGCCAAGTACTGCCTCACTCAATAGCGAAAGTGCACCAATCGGAGTTTTTAACTCGTGTGAAATATTGGCAACAAAATCACGCCGTACGTCATGCACGCGTTGTGCTTCACTTTCATCACTGACTAGGACTAAAACTAAATCATCTTTTGTTAGGGGCAAAACTTTTACCGTGAGCTCATGTTTTCCTTCACCAATTGGACCGCGAGGAATATCAATCCTTCCAACCTGCGGAGCATGTGTTCGACGCACTACGCGAATCGTTGCCAGAAGCTCAGGGCTTTGGATCCGTTCATCTCTTAAAATTCCAAGAATTTCGACTCCAGGGGTGGAAAATATGGGGATCTCGCCAGGAGCCAAAATGATTGAGTCACCATCGAGCTGACTTAGCGTCTCTATGAGCATCTCAGGCAAGGCCCTAGGATCTGATTCGTCTAAGTCCCTGCGCAAGAACTTCATGTATGCACTCTATAGGCACAAATGACCAGTTAACCTTCCGTTCACCTAAGTATGACTCTCTATTCATCACCTCCACATAGGTTCTGCGCATGGCCCTCATTAGATCCGTATTCCAAGACGAGCTCGATAGCGTTTCGCAGTCATTGGTAGATTTAACTTCAATGGTTTCGAGATCCATGTCAGATGCCACAACAGCAATTCTTACGTGCGATGTAAAACTTGCTGAAGAGGTAATTGCAACCGATGAAAAAATCGATGAATTTCAACATGATATTGATGCGCGAATTATTGACATTATTGCTCGCCAACAACCCGTTGCCTCTGATTTGCGTGCACTAGTTACCGCTCTTCGTATGGGCTCAGATTTAGAACGCATGGGAGATTTAGCCCATCATGTTGCAAAAATTGCGAGACTGCGACATCCAAATTCAGCTGTTCCACTAGAGCTCATGCAGACGATCACTGATATGGGATCTGCGGCGGTAAGAATTACGGACAAGACTGGCGTAGTTATTGCCACCCGTGATACAGAAATGGCCCTTGAAGTAGAACGCGACGATGACGAAATGGATAATCTTCACCGACAATTAATTGGAATACTTATTGAACCTCAGTGGAAATACGGCATTGAAACGGCAATCGACTTAACGCTACTTGGTCGCTATTACGAACGATATGCCGATCATGCAGTTTCAATATCACGCAGAGTTTACTTCCTAGTTACGGGAAAGTACGCGTAAATACTTGTGACTACTCAAGAACTTGTAATCCCGGCTCCACGACAAATCACAACGAAGCCTCGCCGCTCTGACAAAGTTTTTCGTGGTGTGGTAACTACTGGCGGATTATCTTCGCTTTTATTACTGGGTCTAATTGCACTTTTTCTTGGCTATCGTGGGTTTGAAGTCTTGCGGCATGAGGGAATAGGTTTCATTACACATTCAGAGTGGGCAATATCCACGGATGATGCTGGCAATGTCCTTGAAAGTCACTTTGGTTTAGCGGCAATGCTCGTTGGAACAATTCTTTGCTCGCTTATTGCTGTCGTAATTGCCCTCCCAATCTCAGTATTTTGCGCGCTTTTTCTCAACTTTTACGCTCCTGCTTGGATTAAAAAGATTATGGTCACCATCATTGACATGATGGCGGCATTTCCTTCGATCCTCTTTGGTATCTGGGGTTTCTTAGTTCTAATGCCGAGCGTTGAATATTGGGCGAAGCTCTTACACAAGTACCTTGGTTTTGTTCCAGTCTTTAATATGCAAGTACCAGTTTTCACACGCTCTCCCTTTGTTGCTGGAGTAGTTCTATCTATTATGATTATTCCGATTATTACATCGGTCTCCCGAGAGATTTTTTCTCAGGCGCCTCTAGATCGCATTCAAGCAGCCTATGCCCTCGGTGCAACACGTTGGGCAATGATTAAAGCCGTTGTCATCCCACATGGTCGTAGTGGCGTAATTGGTGGCGCAATGCTCGGCCTCGGTCGAGCGATGGGTGAGACTGTTGCGGTTTTTACCGTTTTGAATATCGTTTTTAAAATCAATTGGGAAATATTATTAGGTGCAGGTGGCAACGTTGCCTCGCTCATTATCTTAAAGTTTGGTGATGCAAGTCCCTATGAGATAAAGGCACTCATGGCAGCTGGACTCGTTTTGTTTGGGTTAACGTTGATTGTTAATGCCCTGGCTAATTTAATAGTCAAAACAACTGGAAAGTCAGGACGATGAGCACCGTAGTCACGGTTGAACCCACCAAACCGTGGAAGGCTTCACGAAGCGAGCGAGCAACCGATGTTGCAATCTTCTTAATCTCACTTTTCACCTCTTTCGCGGTCGTCGCAATGACGCCAATGAAAGGAAAGCTTGCATATTTTGCACTCTTTTTTATCGCCTATGCAATTCTCACATCGCTCTTCAAGGCACGACAACGCGGTAGTGCGGCGGCAAAGGATGCTCTAGTTAACTCAATGGTTGCAATTGGCGCGATTGTTACCGTTATTCCTGTAACAAGTATCTTGGCAACGGTGCTGGCTAAAGGCCTGCCAGGCATCAGTTTTGGCCTGTTTACTCATGATATGGCTCTTGCTACGCCAACTGATCCGCTGAGCAATGGCGGTTTGTTACACGCAATTACTGGAACTCTTATTTTAGTCACGGTTGCACTTGTTCTAAGTGTGCCAATTGGAATCTTGACAGCTTTATATTTGACAGAAATCAAGGGCAGATTTACCGGCCCAATTCGTTTCTTAGTTCAGGCGATGAGTGGCGTTCCTTCGATTGTTGCAGGTTTGTTTATTCTCTCAGCAGTTCTCTACCCAATTACAAAGGGTTACTCGGGTCTGATGGGCTCTCTAGCTTTGACAATTTTAATGATTCCAACAATCGCTAGAACGTCTGAAGAAGTTCTCAACCTGATTCCAAATGATTTGCGTGAAGCGGGTACTGCATTAGGTGGAACGCAATGGCGAACAGTTGCAATGATTGTTTTACCTGCGGCAAAGAGCGGTTTAGTTACAGCAATTATTTTAGGTGTTGCACGTATTGCAGGAGAGACTGCGCCGATTCTCTTACTCACCGGCGGCGGGGACAAAGTAAATCCAAATGCCTTTAGTGGACCAATGGGTTCATTGCCTTATTACATTTGGAAATCATTTAACGCTGGATCTCCTGAGGCGATAACCCGTGCTTGGGCTGGGCTCTTGGTTCTGGTTGGCTTAGTACTAATTCTCTTTACTTTGGCGAGATTTTTAAGTTCAAGAAAGGCTGCTAAATGACGACATCACACGAGAGCGAGCACATGGAGACAACCGTTAAGCCCAGTTCATTAGCAAGTGTTGCGCAAGCTAAGCCAATCAAGGCCCCCGGCACCCGTGCAATGGGAACCGGTCTTGAGACCCGTGGTGTTCATGCATGGTTTGGTAAGCACCACGCACTTTCTAATATCTCACTAGATTTTGCTGCAGGTACCGTCACCGCGCTTATCGGTCCATCGGGCTGCGGAAAGTCCACTTTTATACGCACTATCAACCGCATGCATGAGTTCATTCCAGGTGCTGCTATGGCCGGTGAAGTCCTACTCGATGGCAAAGATGTCTACGCATCTGGAACCGATGTTACAAAGATTCGCCTTCAAATCGGTATGGTCTTCCAAAAGCCAAACCCATTTCCATCGATGACCATTGGCGAAAATGTTCTATCTGGACTCAAGCTGGCCCAGATTAAAGTTGATAATAAGGATGACTTACTTGAGGAGTGTTTAGAGCGCGCTGGTTTATGGAGTGAAGTTAAGGACCGTTTAAGCGCCCATGGTGGATCTTTATCCGGTGGTCAGCAACAGCGCTTGTGTATTGCTCGAGCCCTTGCAGTTCGACCACAAGTTCTACTTATGGATGAACCATGCTCTGCCCTTGATCCAGGTTCAACACTGCGAATTGAAGAGACAATTCGTCATTTATCCGACACGATGACCATAATCATCGTTACTCACAATATGCAGCAAGCCGCTCGTGTATCTGATTACACGGCCTTCTTTTTATCAGACGGTGGACCTGGACAAATGATTGAAGTTGCGCCAACGAGTGAGATATTTTCCCGCCCTCAGGACCAGAGAACTGAGAACTACGTCACGGGACGTTTCGGATAGTCATTAACCTGTTGTTCATCTAAGCGTTGGGGTCTGTTTGGTTAGTAAATGCTCTTCGTTCACGTAAGAACCTTAAGTTTCTCCTGTAGTTCAAACAACCTAAAAAGGGGAAATAAATTGAGAATTTCAAAGTTCGCGAAGGTTGCAACTCTTGCACTCGCGTTTGGTTTAATTGCAGGATCTCCTGCATATGCAGTTGATTTACAGGGCTCTGGTGCATCTTTCCCAGCTCTTCTCATCGAAGGTTGCAAGGCTGGTTTTGCAGCTAGCAATAGCGGCGCAAACAGTTATGTCTACGCTTCTTCATCTTCAGGTACTGGACAAGCAAACTCCGATAAATCTATCGGTGATTTCTGGATGTCAGATGGTGCCTACACTGCTTCAACTAAGCGCGCCTCACTAATTCACGTGCCACTAGTTGCTGCTCCAATCGGAATTCTTTACAACTTAACTGCAAAGACAACGTTGCAGCTTTCAGCTTCAACAATCGCTGGAATTTTCGGTGGAACAATCACGAATTGGAATGACCCAGCCATTGTTGCCGATAATAATCGCTCAACAACTAAGGTTGTTTATAAGTTAGATACCAACGGAAATCCAAAGAAGGATGCAAAGGGCAACCCAATCGTTCTTCGTACTCAGATCATTGTTGGTCACTTCACTTTGCCAAACAAGTCGATCAAAGTTATTTATCGCTCTGACTCATCAGGTACATCACAGAACTTCACAAACTATATGAACAAGTCTGCTCCCACTGTATGGACAAAGTCTGCTGGTAAAGTTTTCAAAGATGGTTTCCCTGGAGACATCAATGCCATTGCTAACTTAGGTCGCGTCGTCGGAGCTGCATCATCAACTGGTGTTTCACAGCTTGCTGGAAAGACTCCTTACTCAATCACTTATGCTGAAGTTAACTACGCAGTAGCAAATAACCTCAAGATTGCTAACGTAATTAACCCAGCTGGATCATCGGTTGCGCCAAATTCATCCGGAGTTGCCGCATTCCTTGCATCAGCTACACAGGATGCTAACGGTTACTTAACTTTTGACTATGCAACTAAGGAAAAGGGTGCCTACACACTTGGTATCGTTTCCTACCTATTGGCAGATACTGCCTACCCATCAAAGACAACTGCAGCTGCAGTTAAAGCCTACGCAACATACATCTTGAGTTCTAAGTGCTCGCAAGATGTTGGAGCTGCCCTTGGTTTCTCTGTAATTGACGGTGCGCTTCTTGCGAAGTCACTCGCTCAGGTAGCCAAGATCGGTTAATAGCTTTCCTATTCGAGGGAAACAAACACCCGCTTGCAGCGATGCAAGTGGGTGTTTTCTCTTTTTCTGGATATATTAAACCCATGCAGATTAATATTGACAAGAAAACCGGAATCCTCTTGGGGATAATCGTCGGGCTCTTAGTAATAATTGTTGTGCTTTTAGTTGATAAAGTGGGCGATCAAGGAAACTTTATTGAAACTCATGCCCCACAGATTCAACTAAATAGCTATTAGGGAGTTTAGTTTTCCGCCTTATTACTTTTGGACAATTTAGACCAATTGATTTTAGTTAACAGGTACACCCCGCCTATCATTAATAATTGAAAAATAATCGCCCAAACCGAAGTGAACTGCTCTTTTATTAACTCTCCCAGCCCGTTGGCCTTTAGTTGCGATGCGCCAGTTACGTAAATGGAGTATGTGACTATTCGCCCGGAAAAGAAGGCAAGAGTTAGCGGAAGCAAGCGTGTCCCGATCAATCCGGCAGCTTCAAAGAGTTGGGCTGAGGGCAGCGGGGAAATTACGAACAGCGCTAACATGACAATTTTTCTCGATGATTTTTCTTCTAGAACTTTTCGGGCGCTTTCAAGGTTTTCCATAGTTTTCTTTTTAATACGGCTTCGAAGCATTGATGTAAGCCGAGCCAAGGTATATCTTCCGGCACCTGCACTTAAGGCCCCAACAATCACAATTAACCAAGGTGGTTGTTGAGAATTGAGAGTAAAGAAAACCAGTATGGTCCACGTGGGGGGTGCAAAAGCGGGGGCTACGTTGAATGCAAATATAACGAGGAATGCAATCGTTAATTGGCTCACATAATTAAGCCTATCTTTAGAGACAGGAAGTAATCTATGCATATGAAGGCTCGGACCTTTGATAGAGGGCTATTACTCATAACTTCGCTGGGGTTAATAACTGGTTTTATTAATGAGTCCGTGTGGGAAATAACAATTGGTTTTGGATTACTTCCAGCACTTTTTTGGGTTGTAAATGACCTAAGAAAGCAAACTTTAAGCTCTGATGTTTTAGCAGTTTTATCCTTACTTGGAACTCTATTGACGCATGAATTCATTGCCGGCGCGATTATCACGCTTATGTTGGCTACTGGCCGAGTTTTAGAGAGTTGGGCTGAAGGCCAAGCAGAGCGACAACTTAAAGCGTTGCTCGCCAGAATTCCTCAGCAAGCGCGCAGATTTTCAACCAGCGGAGTGTTAGAAGATATCGAAGTAGATGAAATTGGTGTTGCAGATAGATTGCTAGTTCGCGCTGGAGAGGTTACGCCGGTAGATGGGGAATTATTATCTGCGGCAATCCTTGATGAATCGGCCTTAACAGGTGAACCACTTCCAGTATCTCGAAAGCCTGGTGAATTAATTCTAAGCGGTGTAGTAAATGCTGGAGATCCATTTGAGTATCTAGCTACGAACACGGCCGAGTTGAGTACCTATGCAGGCATTATTAAATTGGTTCAGTCTGCGCAAACTAGAACTTCACCCGGCGTACGAATTGCAGCTAAATGGGCCCTCGCCTTCATTCCTATTGCAGTTCTCATGGCGGCAATCGCGTGGGCAATTACTGGAGAGTCAAGCCGCGCAGTTGCAGTCTTAGTTGCCGCAACTCCGTGTCCGCTCATCCTTGCCGTTCCAATTGCTGTGGTCTCTGGTCTTTCAAAGGCGGCAAAGCATGGCGCGGTAATTAAGGGTGGAGCAATTCTAGAGACCCTTGCACGAGCTGAAGTTGTTCTATTAGACAAGACAGGAACTATTACTCACGGCGGACCTGTCATTGGGGACATTGTCGTTTCTAGTAAATCAAACGTAGACGATGTATTAACTCTTGCCGCATCGGTCGATCAATACAGTCAAAATATTGTGGCAAAAGCGCTCGTGCTCGCAGCAAAAGAAAAAGGATTAATACTTTTGCCAGTTAGCGATGTTAAAGAGGTTCCGGGCCATCACATATCTGGAGATGTAAATGGCCTTGAAATCACGGTGGGACAACTAACGCAAGAGGCACCAGCTTGGTTAGATCTACTGCATCCTTTAGTGGTTGCAGTTACGCAAGATCGACATCTCATTGGTGCAATCGGTTTAAGTGATCCGTTGCGCCCCGAATCAAAAGTTGTGATTGCACAATTGCGACAAGCGGGGGTAAAGCAGATTGCTTTAATTACTGGCGATCGCGATTCAACGGCACAAGAGGTCGCCGCTTCAGTTGGAATTACTCAGGTCTATTCGCATGTGAGTGCGCAAGGCAAGTTGGATATCACTGAAGAGTTTATGAGAACCACCAAAGGAACCGTGATCGTTGTTGGAGACGGTATTAATGACGCACCTGCATTGGCCTTGGCGCATGTTGGAGTTGCTATGGGCGCGCGTGGCGCAACGGCTGCAAGTGAGGCCGCCGATGTTGTTATCGTCGAAGACTCCATTGAGCATCTCTCTCAAGCTATTGAAATAGCTCAAACCTCTCGAAGAAAAGCAGTGCAGGCAGCGGGTCTCGGAATGTCTCTTTCATTTCTCGTTATGGTCGCAGGTGCTCTTGGTTTGGCAACGGCAAGTGAGGGAGCGCTCGCCCAAGAGCTCATCGATGTTGTTGCGATTGTTTGGGCTTTAACTGCCCTGGCCGATAAATAGCCCCACCCTCTCACCCCTTATGGGGTGAGAAAAGCTTAGTAATCCAGCAATGAGGGGTTACCCTAGCCCTATGAACCCGATTGGCGCCGAATTTAAAGGGGTGAGCCTTCCTCGCTCGAGACCTCCCGCCATTTCCCATACCTTTTTATCGCGCAGCCATCTCTTCCCACTTCTTGAGGCACAAACCCCCGGTGCGACCTTAGTTGTCGCCCCAGCAGGCTATGGCAAGACGACCCTTGTCTCTGAATGGGCGCATTGGAGCCTCCGACCAACAATTTGGTACACCGTGGACAGCAATGACACATTTGAAGATTTCAAGGCACATCTCGTAAGTTCGATACAAGAATGTCTTCCCGAAATAAATATTATCCGTCTGGCCTCGGATAATTTAAACAAATCAAAATCCCTTAAAGCCATAGTTGGGGCAGTGGGTGCGTATGCAGGTGAAGTAAATTTTGTCATTGATTTCGGTCGCGGAGCAGAAGAAGGCCTGCTTCCATTTAGACAACTTCTAATTGATGCAGTCCCAGATAATGTACACATCGTACTTGTTCGAAGAGCAACGACCGATGCATCGCTTGCCCGGTACGTCTCACTTGGAAATCTAAACATGATTACTAGTGAAGATCTTAAATTTTCTTCTGCAGAAATTCAGTCAGTTGCACACATTAACAGTATTGATTTGCATGAAAATGGAAATGCTGCGGAAATAGAGTTATGTGGTGGTTGGCCCGCAGCAGTACAGTTAATGTGCAGAAATATGGGGAAAAATAATGCGCATAGCAAAATATCAGATGCAATGGCATCAAATGTAAACCCACTCAACCTATTGGCTCTTGAAACCGTGAACTCACTAAATAGCCAAGACCGAGTCAGGATTATTCAATTGAGTTTACTGGAAGAGTTTGATATTGAATTAGCTGCAATCCTTATGGGCGATGCATTTCCAGAATCCTTCATTAATAAATTAGTAACTGATGGACTCTTTTTAAGTGCCTCTACAGGCATTAAGCGTACTTATAGATTCCACCCCCTGGTTTTTGAAGCTCTCTCGCTGATTCCCCAAAGCGATGGTGACGTGCTTAAATCCACTCAAATCCGCTTGACTGAGCTTTTTCTACAGAGAGGTCAGACCTCTAAAGCGTTAGATCATGCTTTTGCATCGGGTGATCAAAAACTATTTTTTGATATTTTTCGTAAAGCTGTTCGGGAAATGGCAGCAATTGGTCGCGGAGATTTATTAATTAGATGGTCACAATTTGCCGGCGATAATTCACCGCAGGGAGTCATCAGGCGCAGGACTATACAAATAGTGGGTCATTTAGTGGATTGTAATTTCTTACAAGCAGAGGCGATGGCTGCAGAGTTAGAATTCATTTCCGTAAATAATGCAGACGTAGTTTTCCTTAAGACGCTTTGTGCAATGGTGCGCTTACATGTGAATTTTGCTCGAGGCGATTTCGCGCGCGCATCTATCCAAATCGACCTGGCTACTAAGCCACAAGCAGGTGTGACGTCATTGCAATCCAGTGACCAGATTGCAGTACTCCGGCTCGGCGCAGGAATTGCCTTTCTCCACGATGACTTCCAAGAACTAACTAGATTTTACTTAGCAGCACAGGCACTATCTAATCTGGAAACTGAGGCGATATCTTCGTATCACCTTAACGCTATGAGATCCATGGTTCTCTATTCGCAGGGTCACTATTTCCAAGCCCGTGAATTGGCTAATATTTCCATTGCCCAAGCGGAAGAAAAAGGTTTTAGAACTATCTCAGGTGCCCTTGATGCCATGATGGTCTTGGTTAGGTGCCAACTAGAGGCATCCGAACTTGACGCGGCAATTGCGAGTTCACATAAAATTATGGAGCTAGCCGAAGCGTGGGAAATTTGGCCCTGGTATTTCATGGCCGCCGGAACGGTCACAAGAATTCAAATTAATCAAGGATTACTCTCAATCGCATCAGAGGCAATTGCCAAAGCGCACGAGTTCATCGAACATTTACCACTTCCAAATCAATTGAGTTGGCTTGTTGATATGAGTGAGCTATTTTTAAAAATTAAACTGGCAGATATACCGCGGTGTGAGCAGCTAATAGCGAGAATGCCTCGCGTTGAACTTGTTAAACAAATAGAGGCGAGCATCCAGTGGAACAAGGATCCTAAGAAAGGCGCCGCACTTATTTCAGCCTTACCGGAAAGAACAGTCCGAGAAAAAGTTAATAAGTGGTTGGCTCAGGCAAGTTTGAATATTGGCAATGGAAGTCTGGCCCTTGAGTGGCTGCGGAAAGCTCTGGATTTAGGTGCTGAGAGCGGCTATCACGAATACTTTTTGCGCCAAGGGAACTTATATCCTTTGATAGTTCGCGCAGCAGCAGAACGCCCAACGATTTATTTGGAAAAATTAGCTCAAGAAATGACTGCCCGCATCAGTACTATCAATCATCGTGAGAGTGACTCGACTACGAAATTAACAGTTCGTGAATTAGAGATTGTTAAACATTTGGCCAGTGGGGCTCGAATTAGCTCAGTGGCTAAGACTTTGCATATTTCACAAAATACGATGAAAACCCATCTGCGCAACGTTTATCGCAAACTGGATGCAGATGGCCGCCACTCTGCGGTTGATACGGCCAAAAAACTTCTCTTAATTTAAGTTCTAGGTTTAGGCTCAGTGGCTATGAACTCATTGGGACCAGCGTTTAATCGCCTGTGGGGTGCCAGTCTTACCTCAAATCTTGCCGATGGCCTTCTAGCTGCTGCTGCGCCATTGCTAGCAATAACTTTGACTAAAAACCCAGTACTCATTTCTTTGTTGAGTGCACTCGTAATGTTGCCTTGGCTATTTTTTGCAATTCCTATTGGGGCGCTAGTTGATCGCGTTGATAGAAGGTTCCTGTTGGCCAGTGCCAATGCCGTTCGCTTTCTTATTGCAGGAGTTCTGGCTATCTCAGTATCTACTCACACGATTACCATTTACTATTTATTTGCAGCCGCCTTTCTTATAGGAATCTGCGAAGTGGCCGCTGATACCACCGCTCAGTCACTAATCCCACAAATTTTGGATAAATCTCATTTTGAGAAAGGAAACTCACGTCTTCAAATTTCAGAGACGATTGTTCAAGGATTTATTGGCACACCAATTAGTGGTTTTCTCTACGCCGCCGCGATCTATCTGCCTTTTCTCGCAAACTCTTTCGGCTTTCTTATTGCCGCAATTCTCGCAGTTTCGATTCCAGTAAAATTTTTGCAAGATATTCGGGTAGAGGAAAATGCAGAGAAACAGATGGATTTCTTAGCAGAAATTCGTTTTGGCATTAGTTATCTCTTCAATAACAAGATCTTGCGCAGATTAGTAGTTACAACTGCCAGCATTGGTTTTTGTTACTCAGTGGCTACGGCGACATTGGTCCTGTTCCTTGTTAAAGAGTTACACCTAAAACCTGCGCTATTCGGTGTTGTTTTAACTGTCACAGCAACAGGTGCCATTGTCGGTGGCTTGGTTGCACCGAAGCTGTCAGCAAAATTTGGGCGCAGTAAGGTCATGGCCACCTGCATTTTTTTGAGCTCAGTTATGGTTTTGCTCGAAGGTTTTTCACCAAACATTTATGTCTTTGTTGCACTTGCGACCATTGGGGCTTTCACAATTTCGCAGTGGAACATCCTCCTGATGTCTACCTATCAGGGCGTAATTCCAGCCCATCTCTTTGGTCGCATTCACGGTACTCGTCGGACACTTGTTTGGGGAATGATGCCCCTTGGCTCGTTGCTGGGGGGATTTCTCGCAAAGACAGGCCTGCGAGCGCCGTTTATTCTGGGGGGCGCTTTAGCCACTTTACTCTCGGCGATCTCCTTAAAGTTTCTTGCTACCGTCACACAAAAGGCTGAAGTAATCTCAGAGGGTGGCTAAAACACTGGGAAGCTCTTACTGGAGATTATGGATCGCCACGGCGATTTCAAATTTGGGGGATGGCGTTTCCATGGTTGCCTATCCGTGGCTGGCATCTGCAGTAACTCGCTCACCGATTCTGATTGCAGCGGCAGGTTTTGCCTCACGCCTGCCGTGGCTAATTTTTACTTTACACGCCGGCGTTATCACAGATCGTTTCGATCGGCGCAAATTGATTATGGGCATGGATTTTATTCGGGGGGTTCTCACCGTCTTCGTTGGAATCGTTGTTTTCATGAAGCGAGATTCACTTCCTAAGCTCAATGAACTAAGTAAAATTTCGAATATGCATACGCAGATGGATATTTATTTAGTTTTGCTGTTCACGGCATTTCTTTTTGGTTTAGCTGAAGTCCTGCGCGATAACAGCGCTCAAACAATGATGCCATCGGTCGTCGATAAAGAGAACCTGGAAAAAGCCAACAGCAGAATGTGGTCAGCTGAGTCACTCACCAATAGTTTTATCGGACCACCCTTAGGTTCGCTCCTCATCGGCATTGCCGTTTTTCTACCCTTTTTCTTCGATGCTGCATCATTCTTTATCTGTGTTGCGCTAGTTTCAACTTTAGTTGGAAATTTTAGACCCGTAGAAAAAACCGTTCCAACAGAAAAAATTAATTTTAGGGCGGAGATTAAAGCGGGATTTGCTTGGTTGTGGGCCCACCCGTTATTACGGCCAATGGCAATAATTTTGGGATGCATGAATGGCCTTGGCACAATGGTGGGAGCTACATATATTTTGTTTGCGCAAGAGGTTTTACACACATCGGTCTTTGTTTTTGCAATCCTTGGAGCAGCTGGTGCTATTGGTGGAACAATCGGTGGAATATTTGCACCGAGAGTTTCTGCAAAACTAGGCAGTGGGCCATCGTTGTGGTTAGCCCTTGCGGCGGCACCAATCGGAAATTTAATTATCGGTCTCACTTCATCGTGGCAAGTAGTGTGGATTGTCATGGCCTTTGAAACCTTTGTAGCAATTCTGTGGAACACGATTACGGTCTCACTCAGACAGAGCATCATCCCGGGGCACTTATTGGGTCGAGTAAATAGCGTTTATCGATTCTTCGCGTGGGGATCCATTCCCATCGGGATGGTCGCAGGAGGCGGATTAGTCTGGCTCATGATGCATTTCCTCTCACGCGAGAGCGCTTTGCGTGCACCATATCTATGTAGTGCATTACTCGGACTTATTCTCTGGTTCTTTGCCGCGCCTCGTTTGACCACAGTTAGGATCGAGGCGGCGAGGGGTTAGCCATGGAACCCCTGATTTTGCGGGCAATAGTGACCGAATTGTTATAAATTCGCGCTCAAGTCGCCATTGAACGCCGACCCAACGTAGGACATACTCACTCCACCAATGGCACGGGTGTGGGGTAGGTCGACTCTCCACATCGGGCCTTAACTACCCTCGAGGAGAAAAATGAAACTTCGCTTAACAGCGCGCTCAGCCGTGGCAATTGCCGCAGCAGTAGCAGTTGCAGTCACGGGTGCGATGTTCTCGCCCGCGCAAGGTGCGACAAAGCAGACAATTGTTATGCAGGAACCTTCTGCAATGACATCGCTTAACACACTCACTTCAAATGGAAACCTTGTTACTAATGATGACATTGCATATTTCCAAGGCTTTGGATTCACATATACATCCAACGAAAAGAAGTTAGTACAAAACACAAAGTTTGGAACATATAAGGTCGTAAAGAACACTTCAAAAGATTTCCGTGTTCAGTACACAATCAACCCAGGCCTACTCTGGAATGATGGAACTCCAATTACTGCAGATGACTTGCTATTAAGCCACGTCATCCAATCAAATGCATATTCAATCAAAGCAGGATTAGGCGATCCAGATAGCGCCAAAGATCTTCCAGCTTTCGACTCAGGTAACTATGGCGGAGTGTATGCAGCTCACATCGTTGGCATGCCAGTCATGTCTGCTGACCACATGAGCCTAACTCTTCAATATGATGTGAAGATTGCAGATTGGGATTATTACGCTCCCGGTCCATTCCCTGTTCACACTTTGGAACAACTTGCTGCTGGTAAGAAAGCTCTTGGAACTGTTGCAGAAAATAAGGCAGCAACAACTAAGTTCACATCTGACTTCACTTCAATGAATACAGCGTCATTGAAAGCAATGGGTAAGATCTGGTCAACTGCTTACGACATTACAACTATCAATAGCAGCACAAATCCACTATTGCTAGTTGGAAATGGCGACTTCAAAATTGAAAGTGCAGTAGATAACCAGAGCGTAACTCTTGTCATTGATCCAAAGACAAACGGTACCTCAGGTCCAAAAGCAGAGAACTTCACAAAGATGATATTCCGCTTTGACGTCTCTGATGCTGCAGCCCCACAGGCACTAGCAAATAAGGAGATCGATCTTTACCAAGGTCAGGTAACTCCAGATGCTGTTGCTCAGCTAAAGACAATTAAGGGTGTAAACCTCATTGGTGGAACTGCTGCAACTTATGAGCAGATTTCACTTCGTACGGCATCTGCTCCAGGACAGACAGATGTTTATGCTGGTCCATTCAAGAACCCATTGGTACGTAAGGCTTTCTTGCTTGCATACCCACGCGAAGAGATTCTTGCTAAGTTAATTAAACCTGTCGTACCAGCTGCCCAGGTTCTAAACTCACGTTTCGTGATGCCGGATGAAGGCGCAGCTTTCACTACGATGATTGCAGCAAATGGCTCGAATCTATTTTCAGCCGGAACTCAAGCTGCACGTACAGCGCAGGCACTTCGAATCATGCAGCAGGTGTACGGAAGCGATGTTGCTTCTAAGCCAATTGCAATCAATATGGACTACAAGAACTCAGCTCGTCGTATTGATGCATTCACAATCGCACAAGCTGGACTTGCAAAAGCCGGCTTCAAGCTAACTGGTGAGCCAAATCCTAAGTGGTCTTCAATGCTTGATCTGACTAAATATGACGCTGCCATGTTCGCATGGGGAGCAGGGTTGCCTGTACAAAAGGGTGACTGCGGTCAGCTCCAGTCAAATGTTGGAAACAACCACTTCGGTTGGAATGATCCAAAGATCGATTCACTCTGTGAATCACTGCAGGGAGCGGCAATGTCAAGTGCTACCAAGAATCGCGTCTGGGTTCAGACCGAGCGTCAGCTCATGACAAACTACTGGACATTGGGTCTATACCAATGGCCAGCACTTACTGTGGTCAATAGCGACCTATCTGGCGTTAAGCCTTCAGCGGTCATTCCAAACTTAGTTTGGAATTTCTGGGAGTGGCATTTCTAAACTAACTTAAGCAATTGAGTTAGTTAGAACACATATGTAGTTAAAGCAGAGAGGCCGTGGGGATTGGGATAAAATCCAGTCTCCACGGCTTGCTGTTACCCTTGGGAAATTATTGTTTGCCTTATACATGAATTTATTTATTAGCGGATAGAGGAATAAAAATTGTTTGCCTACATCATGAGACGCCTTGGAACACTCGTCGTCATTCTTTTCGGCTCAAGTTTTCTTCTCTTTAACTTAACCGCTATATCAGGGGATCCAACTGAAGCTCTACGCTTTAGCACCGACCCCAAGGCCGCCTACCAACTGCACTCACTTATTCGGCAACTGCAGCTGGATGTGCCCCCACCACTTCGATATTTTCTTTGGTTAAAAGGTATTTTGGGTGGATTTGTCGGAAAACTGAATATGGGCTTAACCCGTGATGGTCACGCCGTTACTACCCGCCTTGTTCAGGCCATTCCCACCACTTTTCGCTTGGTGACGATAGCTGCCTTGATCGCACTTGTTCTTGGAATCACTTTGGGAATCATCACCGCGCTTCGCCAATATAGTCGTTTCGATTATGTTGTTACATTTTTCTCATTTTTGATGTTCTCACTTCCAATCTTCTGGGTAGCTGTGCTTCTTAAGCAGTTCCTAGCAATCCGTTTCAATGACTTTTTAGCCAATGCGAAAATTCCTCCTGGTTGGATACTTGTATTTGCCGCAGTAACGGCGGTTTTTTGGGCGGGAGTAATTGGTGGCGAACGAAAGCGCTTCTATCAAGTGCTTGGAATTGCATTTACATCGGCAGCGGTAACGCTTGAGGCTCTTAATTTACTTAACTGGTATGCAAATCCACGACTTGGAATTTTTGTAACTGCAGTTGCAGCAATTGGAATTGCATATGGCGTTACAGCCATTTCCGTTGGGCTGGAGATGAAGAGCGCGCTCAAAGCCTCACTTGCGATGGCAGCTGTAGTTACGGTTCTCTACTATCCACTGCAAATGATTTTTAAGCACAATACAAATTTTAGAGTTCTAACTGGGCTCGTAATTCTCACCGTTCTCACCGCAATCGGATTTAGCCGCTATTTCGCTAAAATCGATCGACGTGCAGTTACGCGAACAACGATAATTTCAGGTCTTTTTATGGGTCTCCTGATTTTCATAGACCGTATGATGCAAACTTGGGGACCTTACCAAGAGCTGGATGGGGTTAACGGACGACCAATCCCAACAATTGGAGAGGGAAACCCTCAACTTTCATCGCATGATTTCTGGATTACAACCCTTGATCGCGCAGTGCATCTATTTTTACCAACAATTGCGCTCACGCTTATCTCTTTCGCTGGATACATTCGTTTTTCACGCGGAACTTTGCTCGAGGTTTTAAATCAAGACTATATCCGTACCGCACGAGCTAAGGGACTTTCTGAACGTACGGTGATTGTTCGCCACGCACTACGAAATACGATGATTCCATTAACGACGATTATTGTCGTAGATCTAGCGGGTCTTATTGGCGGGGCAATTATCACCGAAAGAGTATTTGGTTGGCATGGAATGGGAACCCTATTTAATGAGGCTATCAATACGCTCGACCTGAATTTGTTGATGGGCGTGTTCTTTTGTACAGCCTCACTATCTGTGCTCGCAAACTTAGTCGCCGACTTATTGTATTCAGCCCTTGATCCAAGAATTCGCGTTGGAGGGGGAAAGTAATGATATTTAGAAGAAAAGTAGTAGCAGAACTTGGAGTTGATGCCGCGGAGAATGCAATTCTTAATAAAGAAGTAGAGGGTTTAAGTCAGCGCCAAATTGTGCTTGCCCGCTTCTTCCGTCACCGCGCCGCAATGATCTCAATTATTGTGCTTGCGATTTTAGTTGTCATCGTATTCTCGGCAGTTGATTTTAGTTTGGGGCCGATAACTCTGCATGGTTGGTGGAAGTACTCAATTACAGATACGCCAGATTTAATTGTTAAAGGCTGCCCGGGTTACAGCATCGGATGTCCTACCCTGACTGTAAATCCTTTCAGTGCTCACTTTGGTTTAGGTGATCATCCCTTTGGTCAAGACGATGTTGGACATGATTACTTCGCACTTGTAATGCGCGGCGCGCAGCGTTCTATGTTGGTAACGATCATTATTGGAATGTTAGCTGGAACCATTGGAACCGTAATTGGCGCCATCTCAGGCTTCTACCGCGGACGAATCGACAACGTTTTAATGCGTTTAGTAGATTTCTTGATCACTATTCCAGCGATCATCATCGGTTCTGTGATTGGTTATCACTTTGGAAACCTAGGAGCGACTTTCTTAGCTTTCTACCTTGGATTATTTGCCTGGACCGGCCTATCCCGTTTAGTTCGTGGTGAGTTTTTAACTCTTCGCGAGCGTGATTTTGTGGATGCGGCCCGCGTTGCCGGCGCCTCTAATCGTCGAATTATCTTCAAACACATTTTGCCGAACGCTGTTGGTGTAATCATCGTTTCGGTAACACTTTTGATGTCTGGTGCTATTTTGCTTGAAACCGCCCTTTCCTACCTTGGCTTCGGTGTCGTTGCCCCAGATGTTTCACTTGGGCTTCTCATCTCTAAATATCAGGATGCTTTCACAACCCGACCATGGCTCTTCTGGTATCCGGGATTCTTTATTGTTTCTATCGCCTTATCAATTAACTTTATTGGTGATGGCTTGCGTGATGCTTTTGATCCTCGCCAACGACGTCGAATCAGTAGGAAAGATCGTGCACGATCAAGTGAGATTAAGCGCGAGCGTGAAGCCCTGTGATGACATTAGTCGAACTCTCAGAAACCAAGGACGTAAAAAGTCAGGGCCAACACAAGGCTTGCGATTGCAACTGCGCCGCCGATGTAATTAATGGCGATGTCGCTTTCACAACCGCGCAGCTTTCCGTTTCGAAAGTTCTCCAAGTAAGTTCGCGCAAAATAGGCAGCAGCACCCGAATCACTACGCGGAGAATCTCCAGGTCTAATCTGCCCGGTACCGCCGATACCCATTCCACGAATCTCACTCGGGTGAACCGAACGAGAGTGGTAGCGACTCGGAGCTGGAGCACCCCAAGCATGGATACTTTTTCCGCCAACAACGACCGACATGGTGTATTTAACTTCGATGCTTTCAATCCGATGCCAGCCAACTTGAATAGTTTGCAGAGGATTTGTGATGATTATTCCTTCATCACCGAAAGTAACTTTGGGCCTCAAAAAGAGAAGGTAGGCACAAGTGCCGAGGAACAGGCCCCACGTTGCAGCAACCAGGATTGCTTTTGCGCTGCTATAGAAAATGGAAGCGGCAACTTCGCCGACAATAATGAAGTAGATAACAACGGCCGAAACGTAGACAGTTTTTGGACGGTAAACCATCGTGTTATTCACTCAACTATCTTGTCACAATCTTCATCTCAGAAAGGCTTAACCCGATGAGTGATGCAGTACTAAAAGTTCAAGACTACACAGTTGAATTCTGGGTAGATGGTGTCTGGTACCCAGCAGCCGTCTCAATGAATTTTGAAGTCCAAGCGGGCAACGTACTGGCGATTGTTGGCGAATCCGGCTCGGGAAAATCCACTACCGCCATGGGAATCATGTCGTTACTGGCAACAAACTCTCGCACATCGGGCAGCGTAAAGATTAAGGGTCAAGAGGTTTTGGGGCTTTCTAACCGCGAACTTCGCAGGTTCCGTGGAAAAGAAGTTGCCTATATTTTCCAAGAGCCAATGACTGCTTTGAACCCCGTGTACTCAATTGGTTTTCAAATTGTAGAGACACTTCGAAATCACTTTGATATGGATCCAACAGTTGCAAAGGCACGCGCCGTTGAGTTGCTGACGATGGTTGAACTTCCAGATCCACTCATGGCCTTTGATAAGTTCCCTCATCAACTCTCAGGTGGACAACGTCAGCGAGCCATCATTGCTCAAGCTCTTGCTTGCGATCCTGCCCTTCTTGTTGCCGATGAGCCAACAACGGCTTTGGATGTAACGGTTCAAGCTGAAATTCTCGATTTAATGCGTGAGTTAAAGACGCGCCTAAACTCTGCAATTTTGCTTATCACCCACGCAATGGGTGTTGTCGCAGATATGGCCGATTTTATTTTAGTTATGAAAGATGGAATCGTTGTTGAGTCGGGAACTGCTGATCAGATTTTCAATCGACCACAGCATCCTTACACTCAAGAACTGCTTGCCGCAGTACCGCGCCTTGGTCATAGTGCAAAGCGAGATTTAGTTTTCTCAACACCAACTAAACCGGAGCCCGTCATTCGTTTAGAGGATGTAACTATTGAATATCCAAAGCGCGGTCGAATTCCAGCATTTGTGGCCGTTAAAAACTTTAACCTTGAAATCTTTCCCGGTGAAATCGTTGGTCTAGTTGGCGAATCCGGTTCTGGTAAGACAACCGTGGGAAGAGCGGCAATTGGTCTGTTGCCAATTAAGTCAGGCAAGATTGAGATTGTCGGAAACGACATCAGCCATGCAGTGGGCAAAGAGCTCTCAAAGATTCGTCGTCATACTGGAATCGTCTTTCAAGATCCAGCTAGTTCGCTCAATCCACGTCTGCCGATTGGTGAGTCAATTGGCGAGCCAATATTCTTAGCCAAGATTGCAAAAGGTGCAGAGCTTGCGCATATGGTCGAAGAGCTCCTTGATCAAGTCGAACTCCCACGCAGTTATCGCAACCGATATCCGCATGAGCTCTCAGGTGGCCAACGTCAGCGCGTGGGAATCGCACGTGCCCTAGCGCTCACTCCAGATCTGCTCATTGCAGATGAACCAACATCGGCACTCGATGTATCGGTCCAAGCTCGTTTTCTCGATTTACTCCAAGAGCTTCAAGAGAAGATGAAGTTTGCATGTCTGTTCATCAGCCATGACTTGGCCGTGGTCGATATTTTGGCCCACCGCATTGCAGTTATGCAGGATGGTCTGCTAGTCGAAGAGGGCGAGCGCGATGCAATTTTGCAACGTCCTACAAATGACTACACACGTCGCTTAATTGCCGCGGTTCCAGTGCCCGATCCTGCCGAACAGCGCATCCGCCGCGAGGCCCGTATTGCCTCCAAGAAATAGATCGCTCTAATCGCTGGCTTGGCCGCTTCGATGCTTGTATCGACCAAGAAAATCGATCTTCATGTCGGCGAAATTTCCATCCAGTAGCGCCTGTCGCATCTGATCAACTAAGCGCACAATAAAACGCTGGTTATGAATCGTTGCCAATGTCGCGGCAATCATTTCCTTACCGCGAAACACATGGTGCATATACGCCCGTGAGTAGTGCGTACACGTATAACAGTCACATTCATCGTCTATCGCCTCGAAATCGCGCTTAAAACGGCTGTTAGACAGGTTAAAACGCCCCTCCATCGTGTACACAGCGCTTGTGCGAGCAATTCGTGACGCTAATACGCAGTCAAAGGTATCGACGCCGTTTTCAACACCGACAAATAAGTCTTCAGGGGCACCTATGCCCAATAAATGTTTAGGTTTATTTTCAGGAAGCGCGCGATTGACCCACGAGAGGATGGTTCCGAGTTGGGATTTATCTAAGGCCCCTCCGATTCCAAAGCCATCGAATGAGATTCCCGAAGACTCCATGGTCCCCAAGTCGCCCGCCGCCTTTTTTCGCAAATCCTCATATTGGGCGCCTTGAATTACGCCAAAAAGGGCTTGGTATGGCTTATGGCTGCGGGCCTCGGTCAGGCGTTTATGTTCATCTAAGCAGCGCATCGCCCATGCAAATGTGCGATCCATTGCCAGCTCTTGATAGCGACGAGTGTTATGCAAAGTGGTGCACTCATCGAATGCAAACATGATGTCGGCACCGATCTGGTGTTGGACCTGCATGGAAATCTCCGGAGTAAATCGATGCATCGAACCATCGAGGTGGGATTTAAAAGTAACGCCCTCATCATCGACATGTGCAAGACGCTCTTTATTATCGGCGATGACATCATCGCGTCTGAAAGTCTTGGCATCCATCGCTAAAACTTTTTTGAAGCCAACGCCAAGGGATAAGACTTGAAAGCCTCCCGAATCGGTAAACGTCGGCCCGGGCCAATTCATAAACTGACTTATCCCGCCAGCTTCATCCAAAATATCGGCCCCTGGTTGTAAATACAGGTGATACGCATTTGCCAGTAAAGCTTGAGATCCTAGATCGGCCATCGCTTCAGGCAGCACAGATTTAACGGTGGCTTTGGTTCCAACTGGAATAAATGCCGGGGTTTGAATCTGACCATGCGGCGTAGTAATAGTTCCAACGCGCGCTAAAGACCCACTTTCGGCGAGTTTTATATCAAAGGAGAAATTCACCAGTTACCAAATCTGAACGCGTGATTTTTCATCCAGCCACAACGCATCATTTTCGGTAACTCCAAAAGCCTCATAGAAAGGCGTGAAGTTACTAACGATTGTGTTGCAACGAAACTCACTGGGGGAGTGCGGATCAGTTGCTATACGGCGGCGCATTTCCTCAGGCCGTACCTTCGCGCGCCACACTTGGGCACATCCAAGGAAAAGGCGTTGTTCGCCGGTAAAACCATCGATTACGGGTGAGGCTTGATCACCTAATGAAATTTTGTAGGCCTTGTAGGCGATTGCAAGACCACCTAAATCTCCGATATTTTCCCCAACAGTCAGGGCGCCGTTAACCGTAATGTCAGGGGTTTCTTCGGGGTTTAGTTTGTTGTACTGCTCAATGAGGGCGTTGGAGCGAAGCTCAAAAGCGGCTCGATCGGCATCAGTCCACCAATTAATCAGGGCCCCGTCACCATCGTATTTAGAGCCTTGATCATCAAAGCCATGACCGATTTCATGGCCAATAACGGCTCCAATTCCGCCGTAGTTAACGGCATCATCCGAGCTGAGTCCAAAGAACGGTGGCTGCAAAATAGCCGCTGGGAAAACGATCTCATTCATCACGGGGTTGTAATAAGCATTGACCGTCTGCGGAGTCATGTGCCACTCATCGCGATCAACTGGTTTACCAATCTTGGCTAGCTCAAAGTCGCGTTGGAATTTAGTTACATGGCCAATATTTGCAAACAAATCATTGGGGTTGGTCTCAAGGGCTGAATAATCCCGCCACTTGTTAGGATATCCAATCTTTGGCGTGAACTTAGATAGCTTTTCTAGCGCTTTAAGTTTGGTCGCATCGCTCATCCAATCGATGGCGTTAATGCTAATTCGATAGGCCTCGATTAAATTTGCAACGAGCTCTTCCATGCGCGCCTTTGCCTCAAGCGGAAAATGCTGCTCTACATAGACTTTGCCGACAGCCTCACCTAAAGAGCCCTCAACAACTGAGACTGCACGCTTCCAGCGCTCACGAAGTTCTGGTGTCCCAGAAAGGGTTTTGCCGTAAAAGGAGAAGTTTTGATTGACCAAATCGCTTGAAAGATAAGGCGCAGAACCGCTGATGATGTTCCACTTGAGCCATGCCACCCACGAGTCGCGATCAAAGCTGGAGAGAATTGTAGATAGGCCGGCAAAAAATGGGGGTTGCTGAACGATGACGGAATCTAAAACAACGGCGGGAATTTCACCAGCTGAAAGGTAGAGGTCAAAGTCGAAAGCTGGCATCAGGCCGATGACCTCGGCGCGGCTCATCTTGTTATAGGTCAGGGTCGCATCTCGGTCTTTAACGGCATCAAAATGGTGGCTAGCAATCTGTGTTTCAAGGGCGAGAATTTTATTGGCTAAATCTTTCCCTTCTTTGATACCTACAAGTGCAAACATGGCCTCAACATGTACC
>Ga0194045_1000077_pt1 | contig 27606 bp, 32 predicted proteins | sample JunL6211m_MetaG_FD_161686 | JGI IMG/M metagenome (GOLD analysis project Ga0194045, IMG submission 161686) | Anoxic zone freshwater microbial communities from boreal shield lake in IISD Experimental Lakes Area, Ontario, Canada - Jun2016-L626-11m | ecosystem: Environmental > Aquatic > Freshwater >...
ACATACACTGAAATATTACGAGTTTTGGCTAATGGAGACCATTCACGACGTATTACGCCTGTAAATGTCGATAACATTACCAACGTGTATATAGGTGTACTACACACCCCCAACGATATAGTTATGAACGCTCATGGCTGTAATCCTATAGTTGACGTTGATAACGTCAACATTTCCAATTATTTTGCACCAGGAAATTCTGATTCTTTTGATAGATTATGTCTTGATTTAAATATAACAGACGATGTTGCGAATTTTACGTATAATTATCCTCCAGTTTTACCAGCACCAGCACCAGCACCAGCACCAGCACCAGCACCGTATGAAGCACCAGCACCGTATGAAGCACCAGCACCGTATGAAGCACCAGCACCAGCACCAACACCAGCACCAGCAGCAGCACCATATGCAGCACCGTATGAAGCACCATATGCAGCACCATATGCAGCACCATATGCAGCACCATATGCAGCACCATATGCAGCACCACCATATGCAGCAGCACCATATGCAGCACCGTATGCAGCAGCAGCAGCACTGTATGAACCAGCACCGAGAATGGTGGGTATGGGTGGTAGAATGGAAAGACCAATTCGCCAAGTAACTCCTCCAATGGCAGTTTATAGTGGATATGCACCACCTCGAGATGTGTTTTCAGCTGACGCTATACGGTCCCCAGAAATATCAACACTGGAACATTTTCTCAACTTTGTTGAACAATACATTATATCACGCTTAGGAAATCTGGAAACAAGGGGGCGCATAACAGCCGAAATTATACAAACTAATGGAATTTATATTTTTAATGTATTATCCAGTTATATTAGTGTCGAAAATGTTTATGTTATACTTAGTCTACTTTTTAATACGCTGAAAGATACTATTAATGTATCAGTTCCCATTATAATTAAAGGCTTGTTGTTGATAATTAATACAATTTGGCCAATTATTAACCAAGCAGCTCTCAATGCAGCGGCTCTTGTATATAACACTGCTATGACCATATCACAATATGATTATAGTGCTACTTTTTGGGATTTATATACAAAGATTTATCCAGGTCAACGGGTTGAAACATTAAAGAATGTAATAAGAGATTATAAAGATTATGCTTATCAATCAATGGCATATTTAACCGAACGCGCAAGGGATAACATTGCTACACGGGTACGATTATATGATATTCGTCAAACAGGTGAAGGCTTAAAAGAAATTGCTAATAAGACTAAAAAAGAAAAGGTTGAAGAAGACCGCCGCGCTAAAATATTTAAAGAACGACACACAGCAAGAGAAAAAGAAAGAGAAAAAGAAAGACAGAGGTTAGGCGAAGAACAACGGCGCATTGCCGAAGAACAACGGCGCATTGCCGAAGAACAACAACGCATTGCCGAAGTAAATAAGCAACGTAATATTTTAATGTCGAAAGTTTTTGAAAAACGAGACTAAAAATAATGATTTTTTTTACCAACTTAATTATTAAAAATGGAGACATTTGGTGATAAAAGACCACACAGTTTGGTGACATTAAAGCTGTGTTATTTGGACACCGCCCAGCTTAACAGTTTGGTAGCTAAATTATATACCAATGTGGTTGACCTGAGAAAAGCATCTGACAGTGTCATTGAACTTGACAAGTTTATCAAGGAACACGGTATAATATCTACCCAACTATATACTTTTATTCAAAATATTATCAATGTAGAGATTGAAGACTTCAAAAAAATCCCAGAAGACTTGAATAAATCATATCAAAAACAATACCACACTTTTGACCTATACGGTTAACAATACTGATTTATTATTAATGATTTGTTACAATAAGTTTATTGTAACAACAAAGGAGATGGAATCTATTCAAAGATTGTTTGACCAACGGTTGATTGACCAACGGTTGATTGACCAACGGTTGATTGACCAACGGTTGATTGACCAATATGTCATGTCTGTGTCGCCAAAAATTCGTGAGATGTTTAATACCAAACCCGATTGGGTTTTTTGTCACGCCGTGGTAGAAAAGAGATATGACATTGCCAAGCCTTTGGTCAAAAAGTTGGTTGACAAATCCAACGGAGATTGGGCTCTCACTCACGTATCAACGATTGGAGAATTGGAGATGGTTATATTTTTTGTTGAGAACGGTGTCAATGTCCACATTGGCTGTGATGGTAGCCCGCTTCGGTGGGCCTGTGAGCGGGGTCATCTTGATGTCGTCAAATACCTTGGTTCTAAGGGAGCGCACGCCACAGCACACGACAATATTGCTATTATTCAAGCCGTCATCAACGGGCATTTCGAAGTTGTAAAATACCTTGTTGACAACCTCGGGGTAAATCCTCGCGCTAACAAAGACTGGGCTCTTTGTTTAGCATCTGGAACCGGCCGCCTTTCTATTGTGCGCTTTTTATGTGATCGTGGAGCAAACGTGTGTGTTGACAACAATCTACCACTTAAGTGGGCATCGGACAACTGTCATTTTGAAACGGTTGAGTATTTGTGTAAGCGAGGAGCACAAGAGTCTCGTATCACCAACGTTCGCACACTGAACTTCATTATGTTTCGCAAGAAAATGGAATCGAAACAGAAAGAAAGAGCCCAGAAGAAAATCTATTTTTGGTGGATTCCCATCTGCTACGACATCAGACGCGAGTGTGGAAAACGGATGCAAGATCGTAATGTTAAAGCGTACCAAGAAATGATTTGTTGTTAAAAATCAAATTAGTAAATTGTAATTTATTACAATTTACTAATAAATGAAAACAAAGTATATTATAGCAATTATAATTATAACTATATTAATAATTTTTTTAATAAAGATATCAAGTGAGATGTTCGTTATAGGTTCGGATAAGAACTCGACCATTCCACCATTTGATGTCGTTTACACGTGGGTTTCCCAACACGACCCAGAACGGGATCGTTATAAACTTATGCGTTCTAAAGATGAGAATAGCTCGCATATCAGATATAACAACAACGATGAATTAAAATATTCTATCAGAAATATGTTCAAGTATTGTGGCTCTTGGATCAAAAACATTTACATTGTTGTAAAGGACGGTCAACGTCCTCCGTTTATTGACTTTACAAATCCACGGGTAATTCTTGTTAATCATAGTGAGATTATGCCTCGTGACGCACTACCAACATTTAATTCACTCGCAATAGAGTGTTGTATTCACAATATTAAAAATCTAAGTGATATATATGTCTATTTAAACGATGACATGTTTGTATCTGAGTATTTTGCACCAGTTGTTAATGGAAAAATACAAGTCAATGTTATAACGCCTTCAAACACCACATTTACCACCGTATACCCCGGACAAGATGGTCCGTATTCATTTGAAAGTATGCGGGAAAACACAATGTTTTATGGGAAAACTATTCTGAATGGAAATATCAATATCGGACTTATCCATGCCCCGTCGGTTTGTTATAAACCGTGGGAGATTGAGATGTTCAACCTTCTTGACTCAAAGAATTTATTAATTCCAACTATAATGTCGAAGTTCAGGCATAATAAAAATATAATTATTACTAATTCTTTCAGAACACTATTTTATTTAACAAAAGAAAAGGATATTGATGTTGTATCGGCTCAAGAATCTTACAACGACCTTACTGATGATAGTGATTGTATAATCAAACCCGCCAAATTCTTTGTGGTCAATTCAATCGACAACAAGTGTTCAAAAAGTTTTACACAACAGATGGAACAACTGTATCCAGAACCTTCTCCTATTGAAAAATCTTAAATAAAAATAAACTAATATAAAATGGGTCATTATTTAACATTGTCGCCTGAAGAACTTGACACAGCAATATTGAGACATGGCAACAACATTAATAAAAATTCTGGTTTTTATTGGTGGAAAAGATATACCTATTCGGCGATTTGGAGTTTATCAGCCACGCCAATTAATCTCTTCATAACTATTTTTACAGCTCTAACAACCGCACAGACAACAACTGGGTCCTTACTTGGCAATAATACAAGCGCATTGTTAGGTATATCAACGCTCGTTTTGTCTGTAGTAAATACGTTTTTTAAGCCTTATAATCAGTTAATCATCAATCAAGGACTAAAAGAAAAATGGGCCGAAATAGGTATAGAGTTTGAAACTATTTATTATTCTCCGGCCCACACCGACATAGACAAAAAAGAAAAGCTTCGCCTACTAAGTCATACTTGGGACAAAGTGTGTAATCTCAAAAAGGGCGACGACAACAACTATCTAATCGATGTCATATTTCTAATTTCAAAAACATTTTGTATACGAAAAAATATTAATTGGTTGCCAACCGCAAGCGAGGAGTATAAAAAAGAACGGCTTCGATTACAACAACAGCTAATGCCTACACACCCAAATGATGTTCAAGAAGTTGTTCAAGAAAGCGTCATATAACAATATATTGGTTTACAAAGTTAATGTCTAAACAATAATAGTGATCTATTATTAATAATACTTTTAATAACAAACAATGGGAATCGAGGGGCTTCATAAATTTCTACGCGATATGTGTCCGCACGTTATTCAACCGGTAGAATTGAAAGATTTTGCGTATAAAAAGTGTGCTGTGGATACATCCCTCTATATATACAAGTACATGGCTGTGTACGGTCCAGATAACTGGTTGTCCGCATTCATCAATTTCGTGGTCTTGTTTAAAACAAATCATGTTCATCCATGTTTTGTTTTTGATACTGGATGTCCTGAAGAAAAGTTGATTGAGCGAGCACGGAGAAAAAGCACGCGCGACAAAATCGACGATAAAGTCTCAAAACTCGAAAATGATATTATTGACTACTATTCCACAGGAGCATTTTCTGACTTTCTAGAAGAAATCTATAATAGTAAATGCTTGGAAAATAAACGCTCTCCTAAACGACTGTTGTGTATCCGGAAAATCACAAACGACGACAAAATCAAAAAACTGGAGGAGGAACTTGACCGACTTAGTAAACAGTCAATTAAAGTGACAGAAGATGACATCTCAAACATCAAAGCATTTCTAAAACTGGTTAGAATTCCTTACATTGATGCTGAGCTCGAAGCGGAAACTACATGTGTTGACTTGTGTCATCAGGGAAAAGTTGATTTTGTCATCAGCGACGACTCTGATGTTTTTGCGTATGGGTGCCCATTAACTATCAAGGATCTTGGAATTGATGGCACGTGTCTGGCAGTTGTATACAATGATATTATAAACTCATTGGAAATGACCGAAGACACTTTTCTCGACTTTTGTATAATGTGTGGGTGCGACTACAATAGCAACATACCGTTGATAGGATGTAAGAAAGCATTTTCGTTTATGAAGAAACACGGTGACATCGACGCATTTATTAAGTCGGGTGAATGTGCCAAAGACACTGGCATACTAAAACATATTCGTGTCCGCGAGTTGTTTAAAAATTATACTCGCAGCAGTTCCATTGTTCCGTATACAGAAGTAATTAACGACGAGAAAATATTCCAAGAGATTTCGGAATTTCTCTTCACAAAAAATATAAAGTATGATATTAAAAAACTTAGACAGAGTTTTTCATAAAGAGTTTTTCATAATATTAAAGTTTTATAATTATAAAACTTTTCTTATATTACAAATTTCTGTATCAGAGTTCCGTTTTTCGGTTTTTCGGCGAACATATTCAAATCTTTTCTGAAAAAACTGTCAATGAAATAACCCGCAAGAAATGTACTTGGACTTAAATCTCGCAGATTAGCATTAGACACCATACTTCGTCGGTTTAATAAGTATTTAGCTAGTACAACCGACAATTCTGGAGCAATAACAGCAATGGTTTCGTGCATTCCGGCTTGTGATACACGCTCACCACCCACAAAGGTCCTAAGCATATCCTGAATATCAATATAACCATCATAAAACGGAAGAACGTCATTATCTGAGTAAAATGCGTTATTATTTGGATCGGAACTCTTCATCACCTTTTTTTGTTCTGGCGTCAGTATCGCAGAAAGTGCCCCAGATGTTGTAGATAAAAACATTCTAGGAATTTTAAGTAGTTTTTCGGCGCCATTCAATATTAATACTGGATCTCCTCCACCACCAATAAATGTATAATTTACAACAGTTAGTTTGTTATCAACAACAATAAACGGTCTATAACAGGCATCTCTAATATTATTGTAAACTTTCTTTCCTTTATCACCCTTCTTTTTTAAACATATTGGCAATGATGGGTCAAAGCATCTTGACACCCCAAAATCGTTAATAAAAAATACACTGCCAGTATTAGGAATATAATAGCTTTTTCCTAACACAACATACTCCCAATAACTGTTTTGACCAACAGGCACTTCTTTGTAAAGAATGTTTAGGGCTTTTACATCATTATTACATATTTGAAAGTATTTTTGGAGAGTATGCAATCCAACCATACATTGGAACAATGCATTATATTTTTCTTGTATACTCCTTGGAGTTTTAACCCACCCTTTAAGGTCTCCAGATGCAAGCTCGATAGCTATAAGATAACAAGACTGCTTCTTTATTGGCTTTCCTACTCGCTCAAAATCACATTTGTCTTTACAAATAAATGTGTTGTAGACATATGGAAAATTTTGACAAATTCCTTTTTCAACTAGACTATTAATATATGGTTTGAGAATATTTATTTCATTCCACGCTTCAAATTTTGGGTCGTATGGATGGGTGATTGCTGATACTGTCATTCCCGAAACAGCCATCTTTAGCGCAATATGATGAGTTTTATCAACCTTGGCTAAATATACAGTCCCAAATGACCCAGTACCAAGTTGTTTAGTAAGGTCTATCTTGTTTAGAAGCGCCGAGGGTGTTAAACACTGGTCGCCTACTGGAAGTCTGCTAAATTTGGATAGCTGATTATTGACGAGCCAGGCTACACACATTCGATTGCTTGTATTTTCAAACGTGAGTTGTGGATTTTTAACAAATGTCTCAAGATGTTGGTTAACCATATGAGAACAGTTTTCAGACCCTAGTCGAAACAACACATCAGCAAACCTTTTTTGCTCGTCTGTAATATAGCCTATAGTTTTTCCTTTAAGAATTAGGAAATTATTTAAAGTATTTGTTGTAACAATGGTTTTTGGGGTCAACTGAAAACCAGAAAATATATTCCAATATGTTTCTGTGCTTCCTGCGAAAATGTTCATTGGATGTTTAACCCAATCAGCCATCTGGTCTATCGTTATTTTTACAACACTCATTTATTTATAGGTTTAAAAGTATTTTATTTTATTTAAATGTCTTCTGAAGATAGTAGTATGACTACTATGGTGGAAACTACTGGACCAGCCCCTCAACAAAATTTAACACCAACACCAACACCAACGCCAAAACGTCCTCAATATAAGAGGGTTGCCCCAATTATAAAAAACGCGTTTAGAGCTCAGGCAGTTGTTGAGTCGCCTAAAAAAATAACACCCGCCGAGAATGATGACTACAGCGACGAATATGAAGAGGAGATTATTGTAAAAACAACCGCCACAATTTGTGGCGGTTGTTATAATTGTAATTGGACTGGTTATTCAACAGATGATCCGGAGAAATGTAAACTGTACATGTGAACTTCATAAGTTTTATAATAATTATAAAACTAAATATTTTTCAAGAAGGTTTATCTAAGGTTTCGCCGAATTGGCGCTTGTTTTCGTTGCCATTCAGATGCGTTAGTCTTTCTCATCAACTTAACAGTCATGTCATCTCTGTGAGAGATACTATCATCTAGAAATGCTCGCTCAGCCTTTCCTCTTATATCATTTAAACTTTTTCCGTGGGGTTCGGTAATTCCTACTGTATCTGCAAAATTAAATACATCAAGTTGATTGCGAGTTATGTAGTTCGGCATTCTAACATTATTCACATCATCATAAACGAAACGAGGCTGACCCGTCACATTGTCCACATAATTTCTGCTATGATCTCCATATCCGTTAAAGCGTGGGTCATAAACATTGTCAATAGTAGGAATAGTTTTTTGATAGATTGTTGGTAGTTCGGGAGCATTTTCGGGGTCGTGATCCTCAATTAGTATTCCATCACCAACCTCTTTAATTGTTCGAGGAAGAAATTGTTGTTGAAAACTTATTCCAGCATTCGAATTAACCTGTTCGATAATGTCCTGTTTGTAATATGTGCCGGGTTGAACAATAGTTGTGAAAAGTCGGTTGTTGTATTCTTTGAGTTTTTCGTTCTGACCACAATTTCCTTGTGGAAGATTGCTTGGGAATTGATTGGTTTGGAACTGTCCTTGGTTGTATCCGTTGGATGTATTGACCATATCACTCCAGTCTTTTTCTTTGTATTGACGCCGATCGGGATTATCAATGTTGTATCGTTCTACAACATTATTATAATCTCTTGGATTTCCTCGAGGGTTTTTTGTAATATTAAAATTTTCTATAATTTCCCCATCATTATTTTGCTCTAGATTAACATTCTTCGTTCTATCCTCATCATCCCAACTCGAAATATCATTCTTGGATAAATAACCAGATAAATATAGGTTTTCATTACTTGTTCCGTTAATAATATTTGGAACAACCAACGAATTGTTCCGCCAGTCAAGACTGTACATAGGCCTTGAAATCATAGGCGGGATAAGAGTTTTGGGGTTCTGGCCACCATATAGAGCTCCATTATCAGAACGTCTATTATTCTCGTCTATGACATAACTTGGTATGGCATAGGCGCTCTCAAGATTATTAATAGCACATTCTAATTGACCCTTCTTATCACATCCTCTTTTTCTATTATAAATGTCATTGTAAAGTCCCTTGGGTTTTGTTTGTTCTACACTTGAGTCTTTGTAAAACTGCGATACTTGAGCATACTCTCCAGTTTTAGAATTGCTGTTGTTCTGGTTAGCAACCCCCTGAACATTTGACCCGGACAATGTTGTTGAAAAACTCTCTTCTCCACCAGCCCGTGTAATAGAGCATTTTCCACCAACATTGTTGGGTTCTCCAGGTTGTGCAAAAAACCCGTTGTCGTTTCCAGATACACGATTAACATTCGTTGTGTGTGTTGTTTGATAGCCACCATCACCAGTGATATTATTTACCAACGCATTATATCCCTCTTTAATGGGTGTAAATTGTTCGCTCAGTCCTTTGCTTATAGACTCTGCCACTATGGGATTTGTGTTTAGAATTAATATAGTGAATATGGCAATTATAATAAAAAGATATTTCATATCCATTTATAAAAAGAAATATTATTTAGTTTCCTCTATTGGTTTCATCTACTTATCCTTTCTTGGGTTAATTTTGATAACATTTTTAATGACGCTGTCTTTTGATGTATCGTTTAACTCTTTCATAAACTTTTCTGGATTGGTGATGTTGTGCTTCATAAAAAATGAAGCCATATCTGTAGCTAAATCCTTTTTGGTTTTGCTCTTGCTGACTGTTTTTTCCTGTAGTAGAATAACGCTATCACCAACCTTTCCTCCGGGAAAATCCCGTTCCTTGAGAAATTTAGTCATCCGGTCCTCTACAATTTTTTTTGTTCTGCGCAAACTTCTAAGACTTATGCTTAAGCGTTTAATTTCGTTGGTTATCCGGGTTAGCTCATTAAAATCTTCCTTTATCATTTATATTTAATCATCATTTTTAAACTCGTTTCCAAAATAAGTTTTAAACTATGAAGTGAATGAAACACAACATTTTTTATATTTTTTTCCAGAATTACAAAAGCATTTTGCGTTGGATGAATCATCTATTGTATTTATAAACGTATCTCCAGAGTTTAACGTTATAAATCTATACAAGTACATAGTGCTTGCTGATAGTACCCGCCGATCTTCAGTGAATTTATTCGATACATAAGCCGATAAATCTTCAGAATTTTCTAAAGAAATTTCTCGGTCAATACTAAGAAATTTCTTTAGAAAATTCTGAAGATTTTTTATTGTGGTTGTCGGGCTTTTTAAAAGTGCATTGTAGTTTATGACAGTATATGGAATGTCTCCAATCGATGTTATGAATAGCTTGTGGTAATTATTCCATTTTTGCTGAAAATTTAATGACGGACCTCCTCCATTATTTTTTATAAATGTTTTTTGAGATGAAATAACATCTGTTGGGTTTCTAATAACAAACACAATGTTTAAAATAAAATCGCGTATTTGGTCTAAAACAAATAATAAATATGGTTCTTTAATAACTTGAGATTTATTATTTATAAAAATCTCCTTGTCAATTATAGTGTTACACTTGGTCATATTTTCAACATTGTTTAATCCTGCTAAAAATAAATGAATGTCTTTGCGCTGATTAAACGAATGCCCAGCTTTATAAATGCCGTCAAGTGTGTTCTCTGATGTTATTCCAAAATCCAAGCCCATTTTTTCTATTAACGAAGCTACTATGCTTGTACCAGATCTAGGACTTCCCAGTATAAGTGTAAATTTCATTTAACCATATACATATGCTTTAAATTAAATATTATTTAAAGCTGTATCTTTATATATAAGTTCACAGTGTGTGGGATGGGTTGCCATTAGCCGACTACACTTCGCACACTGTGGATGAACAGCTCTTTTAGCTCAGTTGGTTAGAGCGCCGTGCTTATATACTACCCAGGGTTCGCCCAGGGATTGGTTATGCCATGCGAGGAAGTATTTCCTTGAGTTACGCGGAGGTCGTGGGTTCGAACCCCACATGGAGCAATCTTTTATTTTTAAAAATAAAATAAGTGCTTAGTACAATGTTTACATATTACGCCCAATATCTCCAACTAATTCAGTTCCTCCCTGAAATGCCGCAAATGTTTTACTTTTAAAAGTAAAATACGTTGTCACATATGTAAGAATAACAACAATCAGAGTTATGCCTATAAGAATTTTTGCCAACGACTTGTTAGATATCTGATTACTTAATCTGGAGTCACCCGGATTATTGTTGTCATACATGATATCAATGTCATTTCCTACTGCATCATTCGAGCTACCAGAAACGAAATATGTCTGTCCACCAACTGTATATGACGCTTTTACAGTCCCTTTTTCACCAACGCTTACAACCTTTCCCATAGTCTTTGTATTTCTTATCGGAGCTCTTAATAAGTTTATAGAAACGACAATCATTACAATAGCAATGATTGTCGTTATTACACATCCAATAACTGCATTTATTCGCCCAAAAGTCGACAAACCAGATACTACCGAATTCATTTATAATAATAAATAATAAATAATAAATGAATTCTAAAATTCTTATTGGTGTCATTAATTCTTAGCATTGTCATCATCATTATTCTCATGTATATGGAAAAAGAAAAATATACGAGTACAATTGCCCCTCCAGTTTTAACAACCGCTCCCACAAGTGTTCAAAATGCTATGGCAATTCAACAAGCCCACGCCAATAATTTAGGCCCAGATATTGAAGGTAAAAACAGTTGTGCGCTCCCAAATGATGTGAATGCAATTAGACAATCACAAGAGTGTTCTGGAGGATTAACCAATTTTGATTACTACTCTGGCGATTATCTGGGCACGTGGTCCTTGGTCACTGTTAAACATACCCACATCAGAAGACCTCGGATATGTTCGCATTGGTTCGCCAACAGCAATATGGGTATATTCCGGTATAAGTTATACCACAAATGTAGATGCGCCAAACCAAACAACGGCATCTATATTATTACCAACCGACTATCCAAATAATTGCTATTGGACATTATTTCCCAACCACTCATCTGGTTCGCCAACCCTTAGACAATTAACATTAACATCAACCGGCTATACAAATAGTCAGAGCAGTGTCGGTGTCTGGGGACCAATCCCAACATAATTTATAAATTATTTATAAATAAGTCTTAAGACACGCTATTATATAAAATCATATATAATGACCCATGGAGAAGAACAGTATATTAACCTGTTAAAAACAGTGATGGAAACTGGCGAGGAATCGCAAGGGCGCAATGCTATAACTAAAAGCCTGTTTTCTCAACACCTCAAGTTTGACTTGCGGAATGGATTTCCGCTAATAACTACTAAAAAAGTTCCCTTTAAAAGTATCGTCGAAGAACTGTTGATGTTTCTAAAGGGACAGACGAATACTCAAGTCTTGCGTGACAAGAACATTCACATCTGGGACGGGAACACGAATAAACAGTTCCAAGATGCGAACGGTCTTTCCCATCTCGATGAATGGGACATGGGGTGGATGTATGGAAAGGCGTTTAGAGATTACGATGGGGTTGACCAGCTTATGTATTGTATCAACACCATCAAGACCGACCCAAAATCGCGGCGCATTGTTATGACATCGTTTAATCCGGCACGCGTCAATGATGGAGTTCTGTGGCCGTGCCATAGCGTTGTCCTTCAGTTTTACGTATCGAATGATGACCATCTAGACTTGTTTTGTGTAAATAGGTCGTCGGATTTATTTCTTGGCTTACCATTTAACATTGCTTCGTCAGCTCTACTATTAACGATTGTCGCCCATCTTACAAATTTGAAACCACGGTTTTTTAATCTATCGTTGGGAGACTGCCATATCTATTCAAATCACTACACCCAAGTGGAAAAACAAATAGGTAGAGTTCCATTCGCTTTTCCGAAAATTGAAATTGCTTGTGGGATGGACATTGAAGGCTTAAAATTCGATGATTTTAAACTTGTGGGTTATCAATCTTATCCAACAATTGTTGGAGAGATGATACCTTAAAATTTAATTAAAATTATTCTTTTACTATAGAAAACTGAGTGTCAACTATAACAAATGGTTTTTTAAAGTCAATAAGAGCTTTATATGTTCCATATTTCCCCCAACAATTAGGAGACCATTTTATAGTTATATTTCCATCCAAATCGTGTACTGACAAATCTTGAGAATAAACATCATCTCCACATAGAAATCCTCCTATTTTTACTTTTGGATACCATACTTTAAGGTCTTCAAGAACGTAAGAATAGTCGTGATTTCCATCAATGTAAACAAAATCCAATGAATTATCATCAAAATGCTGTGCAGCTTCGGTAGACATTTTTCTAATAAATTCAACTTTATTTCCAAATATTGATGTTAACTTATTATTAACTGTGTTAAATAACGAATCAAACTCTGTTTGTGTTAAGGCATTCATTGCATCAGGATATTCATTATTTATAAAATGTTTATACGGGTCAACACAGTATAATTTGGTTACAGAGTCTTTGGCAAGTATATGTTCGCCGAATTCTCCCTTCCATGTCCCGACCTCTACGCATAACCCTGTTGCAATATCATACGATGATTTCTGATCCGGTTTCATTTGATATTTAAATATATTATACTATATTTAAATGGAAATTTATATAATATCGGCTTACTTTAAAATTAAAAGTAAAAAGCGTCATGAATGGTATCTCCCACATCTTATTAGATTCGTTAAAAACGTAACCGGTAATATTATGTTTTTTACAACACAGGATGTCGTCGATGAACTAAATTTATATGCGAGTACATCGCATATCACATTTGTAATACTAGATATTAATGAACTTGGGACATTTAAAAATAAAAACTTCTGGGCTAAGCATTACTCGCTAGATCCGGAACGATATCATTCTCCAGAACTAGGGTCAATCTGGTACGAGAAAAAAGAATTTGTATTGAGGGTGATAAATAATAATTCTGACACTAGTAATAATATTTATATATGGTGTGATGCTGGTTGTGTTAGAGATGACCTATCATCTACAGCACTGGGTTCATTTGGTAAGAGACGTGTATGCTTACCTGATGATAAAATACATTTACAAAAGGTTTGTGATTATACAAAACAAGCCTTTTACACTTTTGGAGGAGGGTCAATTGGAATCGCATGTGCTATAATGGCTGGTACTCCACGTGCGTGGGTGGAGTACAAAAGTTTATATGACAAGACGTTGTTATCGTACGATACAGAAAATATTTGCGGAATATCTGACCAATATATAACAATGAGTTGTATTGATAAAAATCCTACATTATTCAAACTGTACAATGATAAAACTCGGGTTAATGAATGGTTTAAGTTTTTAGAGATCTTATAACCCCAAAATATATTTAAAGACTACATGGTATAATAAATGCTACCAACCATAATAACATGTTGTAATTTTGGATACATAGACATTTCTGAAAACTTATTATTAAGTATAATAAAGGTTGTGCCAAATTATAAGTTAGTATTTTACTGCTTGGATTCTCAAACTTATGATTACTTTATAGATAAGTATGGAGAGTTTACCAATTATATTTTTATATTATTTAATAGTAATAGTGAAAATATAATTGGGTTTAGTTCGTATGGAAGTTTAGAGTTTAATAAAATCACCTATATTAAGCTAAATATACTTGTTGACGCACTAAGCAAATATAAGTATATTCATTATGTGGATTCAGATGTTGTCTTTCTTAAGGACCCAACTGCAGAATATTATGAACATTATTCAGAGTATGATATCGTTTTTCAAAAAGACTGCCCACACAGTCCAACTTACATTTTTGATATATGGGCATGCACTGGAAATTTCGTATTAAAAAATACAGAGGCTACTGTTACTTTGATTAATAAAGTTAAAGAATACAATAGTAGACATTTAGAGGCTAATGATCAAGAGTCTTTAAGGTCTATTTTTTTGGCAGAAGGAATTTCAGATCTGAGAGAATATAAGCACGCAAATCTATCTATGTTTCCCCCACAAGATTTTGCATGTGGATTTTATGCAAAAGACCAAACTCCCAGAGAAAATCATATAGATCCGTCAAATGCAATGGTTTTTCATGCAAATCACGTCTGTGGAAAAGAGTCAAAAATCGCATTACTAAAACTGATGGGTGCCTGGTATATGTAGAAAATTTTAACTGGTTGTCAGCAAGCGAAGGGTATTGCAATGTTCTATATTTCAGATACTTTACAAATGGATTTTGTAAAGTATAGTTTAAACTATACAATCTCTTCTGCCAGACCTAACCAATAACCTATTAATTGGATTCTAAAAACAATGTTGCAAACTTAAAATCGTTTCAACAACAAACATCCATTGTGATGACATCATGTCCTATAATTAGATGAATGTTCATGATTTTAGTGCTCAACAAAATTTAAATATTTTTCTTGTTTGTCGCGTAATACATAATCTAATAAAGAAAGTTCCAACGCTGGCATTTAAACATAATAAATTATGTTTAAATTAAATATTTACACGCTTCTCTTCCAGACAATACCTTTTGTAAATAAAACCATAGGTCATCAATACAATACACCCCATCTCGTGGTTTTGTAAAAAACCCAAGCTCTGGATTTGCTAACCAAGTTGACATCATGACACTTTGTTCTTTTCCCGCAAATCTTCCTACATCGAAATATTTATTAAGCATCTTTTCATATGCTATATTCCAGTTCAAACACGCCTTTGTATCACCACCCCATAACCCGCCAACAATCCTCCACTTTCTCGGATCTGTAAAATCGCCTATTATTCCATCCTCTCTCATTATTTTATCATCATCTGTCAATGAAAATATAGAACCGAACAGCATTTTTTCTGGCTGAAAATAACTAGTCATTGGAAATGTTTTATATAAATGCATATCTGCCTCTATTCTGAACGCTCCAATATCACACCAGAAAAAATAAGTTGTGTTGAAGGGGTTAAGGGTTATAGTATCCTTTACAAAACCAGACTTTTGAGCCCATACAGCATATAGCTTCGGCGAGTGAATGTGTTTTTCTGGGTCAAGGTCATAATGCTTAATCCACTGCGCGCTGTATTTTTTCCACATATATAGCTCTTCAAACTCGATGATTTCTATGTGAATAGGCCTGTCTTCTCGTAGAGTTTTAATTTTTTCTACATATTCTTGTGTTGTAAACACAACGACAGGGGATTTAAGTTTCATAAAATTTTTTATCCAAGACATATAATCATTCTCGCTATGTTTTCCTGTTTTCACTGGATAATAACACGTGACAAGTGTGCATACTTCGTTATTAAACGAAAAAGTAGGGTCGTGGGGTTCTCGTAAACAGAATTTGGTCATATTCTCTACATGTTGTACATTTCCAAAACCAGAACTCTGATAAAAAAATGGAATTTTTTGAGCCAATACTGTAAAATTATTCTGTATTTTAGATATGACAACATCTGAGCACCAATCCAGATGACTTTTTAACTCGTTTACCACAGCTTGTTTATACCTTTTCGAAATATACAAAATTGCGTGTGTTGCCAACATATTCACAATTTTAACTTGAGTTTGTGAATACAAGTTAATAATAGATGGACCGGCATCTTTATTTTCTGTTTTACTTCCCCCGCATTGAGATAACCCTAAATAAATAGCATCAGTATTTAATGGTATTTCAACCGTATATAAACCAGTCCATTTAACATCATCTTCAAGAATAATAACGGGGGTGTCGTTCATATTTTCTTCGAGTATGCTAATAATTGCTTCGTTAAGACATTTCGGGTACGCATCAGTTCCAGATTTATGGTGAACGACATTCTCAACTCCAATTTTTTTAAGTAAAGATTCCATATGCGTTTTCCGGTCACCATACTTTTTGTTATGGTCAGGACATATTACAATTGTTTTTATGTTAGTTATACAGTGTATAGACATTTTTAATTATAAATATTCCTTTAATTTATAAACGGTGGTAGCAGTTTTAATGTATTGTTGATATTAACATAAAGATCTGCGTATGAAAGTACAGTAGTAAAATTTTTCTCTATAGTATCTGTATAACTACTATACCATAAAGGTGTAATCAATGACACTTTACTATTAAATTCATTGATGTCTGTTGTGTCTAGTATAATCCAACCAGTTATGTCGAAAAACTCGTGGATATTGGGGCATCCAAAATAGATGGGAATTGTTTTTGTAATGAGACAGTCGCATAGCTTCTCTGTAAAATAATTTTCTTGTCTTGAATTTTCGATAACAATGCTAAACTGTCCTGAAAAAAGGTCAAGTTTAGCAGATCCGTCTGTACTTGATATTTGTCTTGAGCATCCAACTAATGGTAAAGACGACAGGATAGCACTCCTGTAAAAAATAATTGGAATATTATTAGAAAGAAGTTCTTGATTGAAATAAAGAGTCTGTCTAAATATGTGGCCATCAGTCGACCGTTTGTGTCCAACCAATGTTGATGCTTCATATGTCTTAATCACGTTACAACCCCAGTTTGATTTAGGAATCCAAGATGTCCCATAAATATATTTATAGGCATTAAGACAAGCTTTAAGAATATTTATGTTAAATGTTAGAATATAGTCATACAGATGCGAACGTTCTATGATAGATGTTTCTAAATTAAAAATGGCTTGCGGCTCAACTTGTATAAATATATACACGGTATTGTCTTCTCTCGCATTAATGTGTTGGTCGACACAACAAACTACTCGTGTATTAGATGAAATAATTTGAGTTGGTTTCAACCAACACTGACCACCTAATGTTTCTATTAGCATTTTTAATACCGTGATAATATTAAATAGTAATTAACACAGAAACAAATTTAAAGAATGACAGGGGGGGGGGTAAATGGATCCATTTGTCTTAACAGTTTACGACTCACCTTTTCCAAAAGTTAGGTTAGGTAAAGATTATGACGGGGGTTATATTATTGCGGATATACCAAATATAAACTATACAACACTGCTTGCCGGCGGGATAGATACAGATATATCGTTTGAAGAAGATTTTGTACGAAAATATCCAACTATGAATGAAGTGGGTGTTTTTGATAAACTAAATAAAAACCATTATTTAATTCACTTTCATGGAAATAACTGTTGTGGGGTAAGAAATCACAGAGGAGTTCTTATTCCAAATGTATTTGAATGTACTTACGTACATAAAAAATTTTTTACAACCGAACCCAAATTAAATAAGGATTTGATACCGGGTGTCTTAGATATGAAAAATACACCACATCCAGAAATCCATATTAATTACCCACCTTTTGTAAATTAATTAATAAATAATCTATTATAAATGGACCCTCTTGGTGATAGTAGCAGCAACCATAGTCTTGTCACGATTATTGGAACGGCAATACTTTTTTCAAGTCTTCAGTTTAGTGTAGCATCGGTAGAAATGTCGAGTAAGTACTCTGTTAAGAATTTTAGTAAGGATCAGCAAACCCTCCAACACGCCGCAGATGCTCTCTCAGATTATATTTACATCGGAACGCTATGGACGATTGGAACAAGTATGATGGCGTGGGGAACTCACGGATTTCTCGGGTGCGTCATCAACATCATAGCAAATGTATTGATAATGGGTTGGATCATCTTAAGTTATAAAAAGACATTTAAGTATGCGTGCGATAATAACAAGCTGTGTATGCCAAAAATGTTTCTCAACGCAAGCATATAAGTTAAGTTGTAATTAATTACAACCTGATTTTTTATCGGTTTATCTACAAGTTGAAAGTTATTTTTTCCAGTCTATTTGTTCATAACTATATTGATTCGGAGAATTTAGAATTAAATTCGTCCGATCATTTGAAATCTTTTTTATAATAGCAATAATATACACCTCGTCATTTCCATCAAATTTTGATACATTCCTACCACTTCCAAAACTATTTACATTTATCCAGCTTTCTATTGAACTTCCAACCTTTGCTATATATAGTTCTTGAACCTCCATTCCATACGGTTTTGAAAAAGAAGATAAGTAAAATTCTGGACTAAATTGATACATTCCATGTCCTGATAAATTATTGTTTGGGGTAATGGCTAAGTAAATCCCTCCCACATTTAATAATTCTATTATATTCTCACACACTTGTGGAATATTAAATATATGTTCAGTAGTTCCTCCATCTAAAACAAAATCGTATTTTTTAAAATCGTTTGGGATAGGATAGTTCATATTATGAATTATAGAAGCACCTTCATAAGACGAATTGTCAATAGAATCTATATGTCCAAAACCAAGGTCGTGCAGAAAGGTTTCACAAAAACCACCATAATTTCTATTTTTTATACTAGTATAAAAATATTTATCTAGTAAACCGTCAATGGTATTTGGAGACATATGTATCCCCTGTCTACCCAGTGTAACTGCGCTATTTTTAGTATTAATAAATTTTACTGAATGTAAAACGGCTTCACAACCAGTATAATCAATTCCCATTTTATATTTTTAATTATGTTTAAGTGAATATTAGTCGTGAATTTTACAAGTTCCCCATTTTCCACTCTTTCTAAACTGGATTTTAATTCCTGTGGTCAGAGACGGATCGGACCATTTTCGCAACTCTACCTTGAAAATATTAAAAGCATTGATTTTTTGTAGATACCCAGCGAGATAGGTTTCAGATGTTTTCCCATCCTCGTTATATTTAAAATTTTTTTCTATAATCCTAACAACATTTTTTTTTGTTTCATTTACTTCTGGCAGCAAGTAAACGATGTAAATTCCCTCGAGAGATGCTACAAGATGAACAATACAGTTGTAGTCCCGACACAACAAATAAATGCTTTTGTAGTCTTGTACAGACGGCGGGCCGTATTTTACGTTGTACATTTTATAGGCAGAAATGGGATGAGTATGAAAGTTGTAAATCGTTGGCGTTGCGCTCACATCATCAGTACTTCCAGATTTTAGACTGCTGTCTATTATGTCAATGGTGTGAATGATATATCCGCCAACTTTTTTGTTGTCGACGATTTTAAAACTCCCAAAAATTTCTTTAGTCTCATCCTTGTTTTCTGTTATGATTGTCTGTAGTTTCGTCAACGCACGAGGGTTAATCTTAAGGCTAATCTCGCAGTATTTTGAGTTTAACTGAGTTGATAGAAATTCATACTCTCTCTCAACATTGTTGGTATAAGTGTTGTTATAAGTGTCATTATAAATATTGTCATCATCGTCTTTGTCCATATACAAACATATACCATCTTTTTTACACATCTGGGGATTTTTGAAACCAAAGTTGATGAGTTTTTTATCGTATTCGGTCATCAACGTTTTATTTTTTGGAACAGTTTTTTTCAGAAGTGGTATAAACCGCGCGTCAATCTTGTCGAAATACACGAACTCCTTTGTGGTTTTTAACTCGGTCGAATAAACCTTTTTGTTGTTGTCGTCGTAAACACTAAACACATCATTTTCTATTTTTCCTCTCATTTATTAAGAACTTTATACAAATATTTATAGAAATATTTTTCTTGTAAATTATTTACAAGAAACAAAAACTTAAGAAAAACTTAAGAAAACCTTAGTTGCCATCGTATGTCATAATGGCAACAATCAAGATGACCACCATATTAAACACAACAATGATATTGAAGAATGTCCGCTTTGACCGTTTTGTCTTTTCAACAACCTTTTCAACAAGAGTTTTCGCCTCTTGAAGCTTGATAGCATCGTTTTTCATAACCATTTGCTTGAAATCGTCGAGCTCGATTTTGAGATTGGCGTTGTCTAGAGATATGTGGTATTTCTGAACATCGAGCTTGTCAATCATCGCCTTGCCCTGTTCAATCTTGACACTCAGCGCTGTGATCCGTTGCATATCAATCTCTCGCTGAGCAAGAATGACGTTGAATGTGTTGTGGGCGGCCTTGAAGTTGTCGATGATAAAATTCGCAGGAGCTTGGTCAATGTCGCTCATTCCATCATCAAACTCGTCGCCCGCAATCTTCTCCTCAATGTTGGCCTTTGTCTGTCGGGTGTACTCAGTCATCTTGGTTCTATTCAGTATATGTCCCCAAAAAAATCAATATTATATTTCTAATCCATTGGGATAATATCAAAAATGTCTAAACAAACGTTATATTTATACACATCACAGTTTTCAGTTTGTAATATGATATAGTCGGGAGTGACTCCGATACATGTGTATTTTTCGTCCAAAACTATAGGTTTGTACACCTTATCCTTTGGTTCGTTGTACAAAACAAGCGCCAAGCCTACTTTGGCTGCAATTACGTGAATATACTCGCCGACAAACTCAGAGCTTTTTTCTATTTTATCTGTGTCAATAACGACAGCAAGTTGATGGATTACAGTTTTGAATAAATAACTTGTGTAATGAATGTCTGATGTTCTACTTATCATATTTAGACCAATGGACAGCAAGTCATTGATACTAGTAGACGGAATTTTCGTCATTATTGCAAACTTCATCTCATAAAACCCAAACTTGTACAAATCCAAGTCTGATGAAAGAATTTTAGTTGTATTTTTAGACGTGTTGATGCCCAAATTAGCATATGTTAATGCTGTTTCATACTCACCTCTTAATAAATATATTTTGGATATGAGAAATAGAGGTTCGGATCTGGTCTTGTCGTAGTCAAATGTTTTAAGACTATACTCGAGTGTTTTTTCTTCATTGTTCATAGTATGGTATAACAATGCTATGTTATTGTATGAGCACCATATTTCCTCTTCCCAACCCCCGCTCTCAATCCTTTGTAAGTAAAAATCGATGGCTTTATCGTTTTCACCCATACATCTATAAGTTTGTGCTAAATAAAAAAGGGCGCGCTGTTTAGCAAACAAGTTGTCGGTTGATATTGATTCGTCCAAATCATTAGTCAACAGGAGCTTATCTCTCTCAAGCTTATTACTTTTACAACCGCCATCTGAAATATCGTCTATCCACATTTTCTTGTCGCTTTTTAGTATTGCGATTTTTACAAAAACATCGTTTATCATCCCACGATTGTCCCCGCACGTCCAATACTCGTGTGTTGAACCAACACACTTCCAGTCGAAACCCATCTTAATCAACCGTGTGTTTTGGTATTCTAAACCGCTTTGTCTTTGAATAATCTTGTACTCGTCATAGTCATTGATAGTTTCCTTATCAAAATCCCCCAGTTTGAAAACCATATCGCCATCAAGGAGCAACCCATAGGACGAATCAAGGGTCCACAGACATTCATCGGCAACGAACTCTTTAGCAAGCTTAAAACTTTCGCTTCTTGAAGTCCCAAACGTTTTGAATATTGTATGGGCGAGTTTAAAAGGTTTACCATACGATTTTAATGTATCGTTTACGACATTCACTGTATTATCAGTCGAGCCGGTATCGAGGATAAAAAATGAATCGACAAACTCTGAGACACTGTCCAAACATCGTTTTATAATAAGTGCCTCGTTTTTTACCATCAGTATTAGAACTATCATTTATTATTAACCCATCATCTTTAAATTTAACAATAAAAATAATTTAATTATAAATGGAGCAATTGCCGATAATAATTGGTATCACAGTTTTTATACTATTGATAATAGTGGGTGTCATTGTATTCAAAAAGGATGAAAAATTTACAAACAGCGATCAAGGAAGGATGTTCGACATTAGAGGAATGCGAGGATATTATGGAGATGTCACATCAAACCCCAATGAAGCAGAGACTAATAGAACTTGGGCAGCATATGATCAGTTAAAAGACATTTCAGCATCTGATAATATTCCGTTTAATGCTGTCCTTCCTAATATGATGCACTTACCACCTCTCAGAGATATTTACAACACACCTGTTAGAAACCAAAAAATCGACCCAGTGTCTGGTCTCCCAGTATCAATGTATACATCTCCCAGAGTTCCTCTGACAGATTTTAAATCTGAAACGACCCGTGATTATCAAACGTATCAATAAATAATCTTATTTGTAAATATTTACAAATAAACTTAAGGCTTAACTTGGTCCATTTTTAAAACAACTTTTGGAATAATAAGAAGTGGAACTGCTAGAGGCCAGACCCCCGCAAAACACAGGTTTTTTGGAAGATTATCCATCACCCCAAAAACAACTGCTTCCTGTTCGTCTCGGATATGACGCAACTCGTATAACGAAAGCCGACCAATACGGAAATCATTTAAACATTTTTTTGAATCAATGTATGACTTAACTGCAACATACACCGGAGCGCCAGCAATGAATACATTACAAAGTCGGTTTGAAAGCACGCTCATTTATTATTATATATGTCTATAAATAATATTATTTCCGAAGGTTATTCCATAAGCGCATTGTACTCTTTCATAATGAGTTTTCGCCCAATGGGGTGGTCCGGATTGCATACAACATTTTTAATAATGTAGTAATAAATCTTTTTCTTGGCAATACGGAATCGCCTTTCGCGCATTTTCTCCATTATATCCAAAAAGCGTTGGGCTTTTTCGGTCATCTTTATCGTTATTGAATCATCCATATACTTGATGTAGTGAAAACAATCTTGTATGTTATAAATCTCATCCATGGATAGTTTTTGTGTAAGATATCGTTCTTGCATATTGTGAAAAATCGTCACCTTTATTGTAAAACCATAGTCAACATATCCTTTTGATGCGATACGATAAAACATCCACGGATTATAGACAAATCGATGTTTAAATATTCCGTTGATATCTTTACTAACAGCGTCAGCAATAATATTTATGTACTTTAGAAAAACATCGCGCCGGTCAGTCAATAGAATATGGATGATGGCGTTGGAAATACCGAATGGACTACCTGTTAGAAACTTGCCATACTCTTCAATACTTACTTTAAAGGTCGGGTCTAACACCTTAGTCAATTCTCGTCTTGAAGAGTATGCCAGGTCGGCCATTGTAAATTATAAATTAACTTGTAATTTATAATCAATATTAAGGCTCAAATAAAAGTTCAAATAACGATTTTTGTGAGTTTTATTAAGAACACTTTGAAAATTTAACGCACTGAATAATACCGTTGTTGGTATAATAAATATACCGAATGTGAAACCGCTGGCTTAAGTCGTAAATTCGGCTCATACAATTATCGCAAGGCATTGAATTACCCCTAGTCGTTCGGATAACAATCATATCTATGGTTATCTTACGCCTTGTTCTACCCATTTTATTTATAAGTTTTGTTAATGCCGATGTTTCGGCGTGCTCGGTGCTCTTTACAGTTCCTTTTGTAATGTTAAAGAAATTAGAGCCAAACATAATAGGATTTCCGCAATTATCGAGTATGGCACACATATGGTTGCTCTTCAACGTTAATTTAACCGTATCGGGGTTTGATTGATGACCCTTGCGTTTTGTGACCATAACAGTGACTAGGTTTTCAATAAAAACTGGTATCCTAATCATCCGTCCTTATACAATTATAGTATATTTAAAAATCAAAATAATAATTATTTTCATAAATATTTATGAAAAGATTTTGTGTTTTTGTTTTGTAGAAGGAATTTAAACGTGGCTCATTCGTGGCTCATTCGTTGTCGTTCGGAGGAAGAACCAACGGCTCACCGACGTCCTCGATATCCATATCGTTTTCTTTTGCCTTTGCGGATTTCAAATCCATTGCCGTGTATTTAGCATAAAAAAATTTTTGGACGAAAGCAACATCCATTTCTTCAGAAAAATTGGTGCAGTCGCCCGTAAACGTGTAAAACACTTGTTCTTCGTCCTCGTTGGTATTGTCAAACTGGTGAATCCACTCCTTCATAAATTCGGGGTCCGAAAAATGTTGAAAGGCGAGGTGAGAATATTGCTTGTTGACAAGAGACATTTCAAGAGATATTTTGCCACTACTTTTGGCCGTATCTATAATACTAGTCTAAAAAAATCAATATTTTCAGATTGATATCAATAACCATATTTCATTAATTCGCTTTCTATATGTCCCTCAATATTTTTAATATTATATGGAACTTCAATCAATACAATGCCTTCATCTCGGCACTTATACTTTTTCATTTCGTCCCTGTATTTCTGGTTAAGAAACGCCTCGTTATTTTTGTGGAAATAGGGAGTGAATTTATAGTGCTGAACGCCATTGTATTCAATGGCAAGTTTTAACTCTGGATTATAACAGTCCAGCTCAAGATTGATTTGTCGGTTGCCAGAAGTCACTTGGTTGCGTAGAAAGTCGGGTCTAACATTTTTGAATGGCTTGTTGAATCGTCTCTCCAAATATTTTCGACAAACTGCTTCTCCAGTGCTCTCCTTTTTATTTTTTTCTAACCGGATTTCTCGTCTGCTCACAAACAGTTTATCGTCCCATATGTCGTTGTCATACTTACCGTCTTTTCCCATTCGCAAGGCAATACATACGATTATTAAGATGAGTGAGCACCAGAACACAACTTCAAACCCTCGCTTATCCCAGAATTCTCGCATGTCGTTGATAATCTTGACCATTTATTAGTTGTATTTTTTTGGATATTCGATATAAATAGTAATAAGAATAATAAAATAATGAATAGTATAACGTCTGGCATAATTTCTAATCTGAAGTTTGTGTCGAGAATAAAAACTGGCCAGAAAATAGATACGCGGGCAATGCGAGTCCAAGAAAACACGTATTTTAACGCGTTTATCCGCACCTTATTCCCCGATAATAGAAATAATGCCTTGGTTCTGTTCAAGGAAATTATCGCCAGAGCATTTCAATCTATTGCTAACTGTCAGGACACTACGTTAATCTGTAATATTATCGATGACATAAGACAGTGTATCACCGGACTGGGAAACTTTAAAAAAACATATGAGAATGATGTTATGTTTACATGTGAGATTGACACATTGATAGATGATATTGAACTTAAACTTGCTCACTATGAAACATCATCTGTCAGTTTAGAATAATAATTAGTTTAATTTAATAAATGAGTAAATGTAAAACCGACAAAGATTGTATTAAATCCGATAAAATATGCTCAGGAACAAGTTTTAAATGTATCAGTCCCGACACCCGCGCCGGAAAACTGGAACTTGTCCGTAGATCTAAACGAACGTCTTCTAAACGAACGTCTTCTAAACGAACGTCTTCTAAACGAACGTCTTCTAAACGAACGTCTTCTAAACGAACGTCTTCTAAACGAACTTCCTCTAAACGAACTTCCTCTAAACGAACTTCCTCTAAACGAACTTCCTCTAAACGAACTTCCTCTAAACGAACTTCATCTAAACGAACGTCTCCTTCTCCTAAACAGAGTTTATTAACTCGCGCAACTCCGTGTCCTACAGAAAAAATCCGTAATCCTCTGACCGGAAAATGTGTTGGTAAAACAGGAAGTATAGGAAAACGTATTTTGGCCGGAACATTAAAACCGTTAAAACGATTGGAAATTAAGTCGTTTAAATTATGTAAAGGTGTTATATGCGACAACGATAAAGTGTGTAATCCTCTCACCGGAAGATGTATACTTAAAAAATCAAAAATGGGTCAGACAGTTTTACGGGAGATGGCGTCGCGGGCCGAATTTAAGAAGCCTCGAGATAAGACCAATTGTGTTGAACGAAGTCTTGTCAAACTAAACTCACACCAATTAAAAACAGTAGATGCTTTTAAAAAAACAGACTCAATGCTCATAGTGCACGAGCCGGGGATGGGGAAAACTCTTACAGCAATAGCCATATCAGAATGTTATTTGGACCAGCACCCAGACAGCAATGTTGTTGTCATAACGATGGTATCGCTTTTAGACAATTTCACAAAAGAGTTTAAGAAATACGGTGGTGTAGATCATAGCAGATATGTATTTATATCCTATGATTCCTTTTTATCAGAACATAAAAAGTTGAAAGAAAAGGCTTGTAAAATGTTTGTCAATGCTCTTGTTATTGTTGACGAGGTTCACGAACTTAGAAATTTTAAAAGTAAATCTGTAGAGGCGGTTATGGACTGTGTACAACACGCGCGAAAAGTGCTGCTTCTAACTGCAACTCCTTACGTGAACACCGTGTGTGATTTTATTTCTATAATAAATCTCTTACACAAGAAGTATATAGTTGGACCTAAAAAACTATCTAAGGGTTCCGATAAGCCAATATATAACGCCCCCAATAAAATAAAAGGGTGTAAATCTAAGAAATTTTGGTGGGATCAGACATCTTCAGACCCCACTGGATTAATAAAACAGATTGAACCATTCCTTAAAGGAAAAGTTAGCTATGCAACAAAGGGAGACGACCCACTATACCCCAAGGAAGTTGCTGAAACCATTCTTATTCCTATGAACTCAGATTACGAAAAGCGATTTTTAGACATTGTGCCCGAAAGTGCAAAGGACGACCCATTTTATGGAATGCGAAGAACTATGGTCAACGCGCTTGGTGAGGATTATTACAGCAACAAGCTGAATTATCCCAAAGTTATAAAAATGGTTTCCAACCCCAAGAATAAGAATGTTATTTTTACAAGTTGGTTGGAACACGGTCTAAAACATATTTCAAACATATTAGCCGACCATAAGCTCCCCTATGGTATTATCTCGGGTTCTGTAAGTGCTACGAACAGAACAAAAATTGTAAAAGCCTTTAACGATGGCAAAATAAATAATTTAATCATAACAACGGCTGGGATGTCGGGAATCGACTTGATAGGTGTGTCTAATATCATTGTAATAGACCCAGTATGGAATGATGCGAACCTTCGACAAATTATTGGTCGAGGTGTCAGATTTAAATCACACGAGCATTTACCGAAAGAGGATCGCGTTGTCCACGTTTATTTGCTACAACTTGTAGAAAATAGAATTTTCAAGAAGACCTTGGACATTTCGAAATCGCGTTCTGGAGATTTGATATTATATAAATTCATTGAGAAAAAAGCAACAGAGAATAAAGAAGTTTTGAAAATGTTGAAAGCGGTGT
>Ga0194045_1000079_pt1 | contig 27420 bp, 25 predicted proteins | sample JunL6211m_MetaG_FD_161686 | JGI IMG/M metagenome (GOLD analysis project Ga0194045, IMG submission 161686) | Anoxic zone freshwater microbial communities from boreal shield lake in IISD Experimental Lakes Area, Ontario, Canada - Jun2016-L626-11m | ecosystem: Environmental > Aquatic > Freshwater >...
GTAGAGGTGCTGTGTGATGTCACTGATCTCCACTTCACTGCGCAGGTTTTTGGCGTCAGACGATAGGCGTGCCGACCGTGTGAGTTCTGCTCTGCTTCCGTAGTCAAAAGCCACCGTCAAGGTCATACCGGTGTTGTTGCGAGTGTCGTCAATAGCTTTTTCAATGGAACGTTGAACAAAGGCCGGTGTGCGTGCGCCGCTCTCGTTGAACTGGCGTCCAATCCAACGCACGCGAACATTGTTTTCATTCAATTCATCGATGCGCCCAAAGAGACGCTTGTGCATCGACAAAATGTGTCGCACCTCGGTACGAGGTCGTACCCAGTTCTCAGTAGAGAACCCATATACCGTCAGCCAGCCAATATTGCGTTGAGAAGCGATGCGCACGATGTTGGCAAGCGCTTCTTCGCCGGCAGTGTGACCATCGGTGCGTGGCAAGCCGCGACGGCGAGCCCAGCGGCCGTTGCCGTCCATGATGCAAGCAACGTGGAGCAGATGGGGCATAGATCCTTACGCTACCTGTGCGAACATAGAGAGGTGATTCGTCGACTCAAGGCCAGGGCAAAAGATCGTCTCCGGCGTGCTGTGGCGACCGGTGGGCGCACCGATAACCCTGAAGAAGTGCTCGCACATGTGGTCATTGCAGGCGGCACACACAAGGAGTGGGCTTCTTTCGGGGCGAGTAAGTGGTCGCGCCGGTTAGAAGAGATGGTGCAGGCCGTTGAGCGTGAAGGAGTGCAGTGGCTCACCGTGGTTCCGGTCTGCAGTGGGTATGAAGGAAACGAGACCTGCTCAGACGAAGATCAAAAAGATCTTGATGACGCCATTGCACGTGCAGTTCGGCATGTTTCAGGCCGCGTCGATGTGGTGGTACGGAGCGAACCTGACGGTCAAAAAAGATTTGTTGAAGTGGTCAATCATCTTCGGAACGACCGCGACGACATGTCGAGTCGTGCCACGTTGTCTGAGGTGCGTTTAGCTAAGGCGCTTTTGGCTCCCGCCGATGTTGAGCCCGATCTCGTTTTAGTGCTTGGTCCACCTACCCAGCTACCAACTTCGCTCGTTTGGGAAATGGCCTATAGCGAATTGGTGTTTCTCGATATCGGTTGGAACGATTTAAGTGAGGAGCATCTCCTGATGGCGGTCGACGATTATCGCCGCCGCAACAGGAGATTCGGAGGAATCGACGCGTGAGTACCCGCCCAGAGCGTGTGTACAGCGATAAGGGCGTCGTTTTACGTACTTACAAGCTCGGAGAATCTGACCGCATCGTGGTCTTGTTGACCGAAGCAAATGGCAAAGTGCGCGCAGTGGCCAAAGGCGTGCGGAAAACAAAATCTCGTTTTGGTTCTCGGCTCGAACCGTTAAGTCATGTTTCGGTGTTGTTGTATCGCGGTCGTGAGCTCGACGTGGTGAATCAGGTCGAGCCACTTGAGCCAGCTGGACCACTGCGGAACAATCTCGACAAGATGACACAAGGCATTGCAATGCTCGAAGCTGTTGAGCAACTCACACCCGATCGAGAGCCAGTGCCACACATCTATGCAATGTTGGTAGGGGCTTTGCGAGAACTCGGCCGTAGTGGGTCATCTCTCGTCGTCGCGGCGTTCTACTGGAAGCTCCTGGCGTCTGAAGGTCTCGCTCCTGAACTATTTGTCTGCGTGTCGTGCGGATCAGAGCTTGAGGAGCAACAAACGCACTATTCATTCGATATTGAACAAGGCGGCATTCAATGCCGAACTTGCCGCTCGGGGAGAGCCTGTAGTGCAGAGGCCTTGCATCTTCTTCGCCTCATCCTTGGAGGCCGGTTAGGGGAGGCACTTGCCCTTGAAGAGTCCCCAGCTGGTCATGAAGTCGGCCATCTGGCCACGCAAGCCGTAGAAAGTCACATAGAACGTCGGCTGCGGGCAGTGGGGATGTTCGAACGACACGACTAGCCTTTGCTACTTCTATGGCAGCTAAAGATCTCGACCAAATCGTCAACCTATGTAAGCGCCGTGGGTTTGTGTACCCGAGCGCTGAAATCTACGGAGGGTTCCGCTCTTCTTACGATTACGGCCCACTGGGATCGGTAATGCTACGCAATGTGAAAGATGCGTGGCTTCGCACCATGGTGCAAATGCGTGACGATGTTGTTCTCATCGATGCGGCCATCTTGGGCCCACCTCAAATGTATGAAGCAAGTGGTCACCTTGCGAACTTCAGTGACCCACTGATCGACTGCACGGTATGTAAGCGCCGTTTTCGTGAAGATCATTTAGAAACACGCGACTGCCCACAGAGCATGAAAGGCTGCGAGTTCACAGCGCCACGTGCATTCAACTTGATGTTCAAAACTCATGCAGGGCCAATTGAGGGTTCTGGTGCCGATGTTTACATGCGTCCGGAAACTGCGCAGGGAATGTTCGTGAACTTCATGAATGTTTTGCAGACCAGTCGCAAAAAGCCGCCATTTGGTATTGCGCAAGTAGGCAAAAGCTTTCGTAATGAAATCACACCAGGAAACTTCATTTTCCGTACCCGCGAATTTGAACAAATGGAGCTTGAGTTTTTTGTGCCGCCTGAAGAAGGCCCAAAGTGGTACAAGTACTGGTGTGAAGAGCGCCTGAACTGGTATATCAACTTAGGTATTCCAGCCGAGATGTTGCGGATGCGTCCTCACGACTCAGATGAGTTGTCTCACTACTCCGCAGGTACAAGCGATGTGGAGTTTCTCTTCCCTTGGGGATGGGGTGAACTTGAAGGAATTGCTCAGCGCACCAACTTTGACCTCACCCAGCACGCACAGTTTTCTGGTCAGAAACTCGACTACTTTGATCAAGCAACAAATGAGCGGTATGTTCCCTTCGTTGTTGAGCCCGCAGCTGGTGCGAACCGCACAATGGCAGCCTTCTTGCTCGCGGCGTACGACGAAGACATCATCAACGATGAGCCGCGTACGGTGTTGCGTTTGCATCCGCGTTTGGCGCCATACAAAGTGGCAATTTTGCCGCTTTCGAAAAAGGAAACATTGACACCTTTGGCCAAAGAGATCTATGCCACTTTGTCGGCTCATTACATGGTTGACTACGACGAAACCCAAGCAATTGGACGCCGTTATCGACGCCAAGATGAAATCGGTACCCCGTATTGCGTCACGGTCGACTTCGACTCGTTGGAAGATGGGGCAGTCACCATTCGTGAGCGCGATACCACCGAGCAAACTCGCGTTCCCATTGCAGATCTCCTGGCGGAACTGCAGCGCAGGCTCAAGTTCTAGTCGTAGTAGTCTTTTCAGATCGTCGTCATTAAGGGGTAAATATGAGTGCAGGAAAAGTTGCAGTTATTGCGAAAATCACATCGTTGCCAGGAAAGCGCGACGAACTAGCAAAGGCGCTCGATATCGCCTTTGACAACGTCAAGACCGAAGCTGGAACGCTGTATTACATCTTGCATGCCGATAACGCAGACGAAACAGTGCTGTGGATGTACGAGCTGTACACCGGCCAAGAAGCACTTGAGTCCCACATGGGTTCGCAGTGGTTTAAAGAGTGGGGTCCATCTTTGGCTCCATTCTTGGGTGGACGTCCTGAACTCATCTTCGTTACTCCGCTTGCAGGTAAAGGGCTCTAAAGCCTCTTCTCTCCAAAGTGAAAACGTATCTCGATGCCATCTTGGCTCATCACCGCCAGCGTGCACTTGCCGATCCAAGGTCGTTCCAAGAGTTATTCGATCTCGCTTCTCGAGCTCCGGCATGTCGCGGTTTCACATCAGCAATTGCACACGAATCGCAATCACATCTTGCCATCATTGCCGAAATCAAAAGGCGTTCGCCGTCTAAAGGCCATCTCAACATCAATGTTGACGCTGCGCAATTGGCACGGCAATACGAACTTGGTGGAGCAGCATGCCTGTCTGTATTGACAGATGTAGAACACTTTTCAGGCTCACAAGAAGATCTGCAAGTTGCTCGTGAAGCGGTGAATATTCCCGTTTTGCGTAAAGACTTCACGGTCGATGCCCGCGATATCTGCGATGCGCGGTTGATGGGCGCCGATGCCGTTTTGTTGATAGCTGCAGCTTTAACTGCAGAGGAAATGGTGAGCTTCCACGACATTGCGGTGCATCTTGGGCTCGACGTACTTGTAGAGGTTCACGATGAACGAGAACTTGAAGTAGCTCTCACGGCGAATGCCTCCATGATTGGGGTCAACCAGCGTGATCTCGTCACGTTTCAAGTAGACCACGAGCGCGCCGTTCGAATGGGCGGGGTGATTCCACGTGGGGTAGTTCGTGTGGCCGAATCCGGGGTGCGGGGCCTTGATGACGCTCAGAGCTTGCGCAATGCGGGTTACGACGCTGTGCTGGTTGGGGAGTCGTTGGTGACGGCCAGTGACCCTGTGGAATCCCTGCGCTCACTACGTTGCGCGTAGTACCTTCACATACATGTTCATCAAGATCTGTGGCATTACCAATGAGGACGATGCGCTCTTGTCGGTTGCCCTGGGGGCTGATGCTTTAGGTTTTGTTTTTGCGCCGTCGCCACGACAGGTCACGATGCAAAAGGTGTACGACATCACACGTCGTCTTCCGCCAGGAATTTTGACCGTAGGTGTGTTCCGCGATGAACATCCGCGTCGTGTCATTGAAATGGTGCACGAGGCGGGTCTCAAAGGAGCTCAACTCCATGGACATGAAACTCCCGACGACGTAGCTGTTGTATCGCGTTCGGTACGTTGGGTCATTAAGGCTGTCACTGCAGGATCCGTCGATGCACGCAATGCGCATCAATTTGGCACAGACATCGTTTTGCTCGACGCCCCACACCCTGGTTCAGGAAAAGTATTCGATTGGTCTCTTGCTGGTGAAATTGCTGCTGGCCCGCGCGTGTTGCTTGCCGGGGGTCTTACTGCGGAAAACGTCACTGATGCAATAACACAAGTGCGTCCGTGGGGCGTTGACGTGTCATCGGGAGTCGAGAGCGAACCAGGCAAGAAAGATGCCCGTCAATTGCGTGCGTTTATTGCTGCAGCCCGCGCGGCAACCCCAGAACAGTTCCGTGGATCTGACGACATGCCCTACGACTGGGAAGATGATGAATAACAGTTAGGCGCTCGTCTTTGTTACCTGCGAGAATAAGGTCATGAGCGTGATGCACACCCCTGGGGCAGATGGCAGATTTGGGCAATTCGGGGGGCAGTACGTTCCGGAAACTTTGGTGCCCGCGTGTCAGGAGCTCGAAAGAGCTTTCGCTGAAGCATGGGACGATGCGTTGTTTCGTGAAGAGTTGAATCATCTGTTGAAGACCTACGCCGGACGTCCGTCTATTTTGACCGAATGTCACAACTTGGGTCGAGAACTCGGCATTCGTCTGTTCCTGAAGCGAGAAGATTTGAACCACACGGGTTCGCACAAAATCAACAATGTGCTTGGCCAAGCACTGCTCGCTAAGCGCATGGGAAAAAAGCGCATTGTTGCAGAAACTGGTGCAGGGCAACACGGTGTTGCAGCGGCAACCGCAGCGGCGCTCCTTGGTTTGGAGTGCAAGGTGTTCATGGGTGCAGTCGACATGGAACGCCAAGAACTCAACGTGTTTCGTATGCGCCTTCTGGGAGCAGAAGTGGTGGCAGCAGAGTCTGGCAGTCGTACGTTGAAAGACGCAGTGAATGAAGCAATGCGCGATTGGGTAGCAACTGTTGAATCAACGCACTACTGCCTCGGCTCGGTGATGGGTCCGCACCCGTACCCATACATGGTGCGCCAGTTTCATCGCGTCATTGGTGATGAAGCGCGTGAACAGTGCCGTGAGGTACTTGGCGGTGACGACCCCGATGTTGTGGTTGCATGCGTGGGTGGTGGCAGCAATGCCATTGGAATCTTCTCTGGCTTCGTCGATACGAAAGCAAGGCTGGTGGGTGTAGAACCTGCTGGTGGAGCTGCAGTGGGGCGTGGTGTGCCTGGAGTTGTGCACGGAATGAAGAGCTATCTCATGCAAGACGAAGATGGCCAAGTACAAGAGGCTCATTCCATTAGCGCTGGTCTCGACTATCCAGGTGTAGGCCCAGAGCATTCGTATTTGTCGGAAATTGGGCGCGCTGAATACCCAAGCGTCACCGATGCAGAAGTGATTGATGGCTTCACGTTGCTCGCGCGTTCAGAAGGAATCATTCCGGCGCTTGAGTGCGCACATGCGTTGGCATGGATCAAACGTGCAGCCCCAGAAATGCAGGGTCAAGTAGTGCTCATGAATCTGTCGGGGCGTGGAGACAAAGACGTTGCGCAAATGATGGATGTATTGGGTAAGAAATAATGCCGATGCATTTAGAAACACATCTCAGGGCTCAGCGCTCCGCAGGTAGAAAACTTCTCGTTCCCTACGTAACGGGTGGGCTTTTGAATTGGAAGGAAGCTATTCGTGCTGCAGCGGCGTGTGGTGCCGATGCCATTGAAGTTGGCATTCCTTTTTCCGACCCCGTAATGGATGGGCCGGTCATTCAGGAAGCTTCATTGCGCGCGTTGAAAGATGGCGCAACACCCTTTGGCATTATTCAAGAGATCTCTACTCTCGATATCGACATTCCTATTGCAGTCATGCTCTATTACAACACCGTGTTTCGTGCAGGTCATGAACGGTTCGCTACTTCATTAGTAAAAAATGGAGTAAGTGGTGCAATTATTCCTGACCTTCCCTTGGAAGAAGCAGGCGAGTGGTGCCGCGACGCTGACACAGCAGGCGTGGAAACCATCATGCTTGCAGCGCCTACAGCACCCGATAGTCGCCTCCCACTTGTCGTAGAACGAGCACGCGGTTTTGTTTATGCAGTAGGGCTTTTGGGTATTACTGGTGAACGCGATTCGTTGGCGTCAACAGCAACAGTGTTGGCTGGCCGTTTGAAGAAAATCACCGATAAGCCAGTACTCATTGGCGTTGGTGTTTCGAATGCGGAACAGGCGTATGAAGCGTGCAAAGTTGCCGACGGCGTCATTCAAGGTGCATCTGTGGTGCGTCGCCTCATGGAGTCGGGTCCCGATGCCGTGGGCGAATACATCGCCGAAGTGCGCGCAGCAATAGATGCTCACTAAGTCATTCCACGGCTAATCTCTCACTATGTTGAAAGTCGGAGACAAAGCCCCTGCCATTGAGTTGCTCGACCAGAACGGTAAAGTAGTTTCGCTCGAAAAAATCGGCAAGAAAAAAGTGTTGGTGTATTTCTATCCCAAGGCCGACACCCCAGGGTGCACAACCCAATCGTGTGGGTTGCGCGATATCAAGGGTGACGTTGGTCGTACTGCCATCATCGGAATTAGCCCCGATAAACCAGAGAAACTAAAAAAGTTCGATGACAAATATGAACTTGGTTTCACATTGCTCTCTGACGTTGAACACACTGTTTCGCTTGCCTACAAAGTGTGGAAAAAGAAGAGCATGTATGGTCGTGAATACATGGGCGTCGAACGCTCTGCTTTTCTCATCGATGCCAATGGAATCATCCAAGAGGCTTGGTACAAAATTTCACCGAAAGACACTCCGCTGAATTTGTTGAAAGCTCTCGGTAAATGAGTTTCCCCCGGCCCGATTCTGTCTTGCCGCATCGTCCCCCGTTTCTCTTCGTAGATGAAGTGACCGAGCTCGTCGAGGGAGAGTCGGCCGTTGGCATGTGGTGCCTCGGTGGTGACGAGTGGTTCTTCCCAGGACATTTTCCTGGTAGACCAACCCTTCCTGGCGTTCTCATGTGTGAAGCCATTGCGCAACTTGGTGCTTATGTGGTTCTGAGCAATGAGAAGTACGTAGGGAAATTGCCGCTGTTTGGTGGGCTCGACTCCGCACGTTTCCGTCGGCAGGTGGGTCCAGGAGATCAACTGCGACTCGAAGTAACTTTAGGCAAGATGTCGGCGCGAGCAGGAAAAGGGTCAGGCCGTGCTGTGCTGAACGGTGAAGTTGCCTGCGAGTGTGAACTCTTCTTTGTACTGGTCGACGCGTAGTCCTATTGCATTAACGCGGTGGGGCAATAATGACCGAACCATTGTGACCACCAAAGCCAAAGTTATTCGACATTGATGGCCCCGGGGTCCATGGTCGCGGAGCACCTATCACTAAATCAATATTGAGAGCAGGGTCTAGCTCGGTTGTTCCCGCTGTTGGCGGAATCAGTTTCTTTTCAAAAGAAAGTAGAACCGCAGCTGCTTCAAGCGCGCCTGCTGCTCCGAGTGCGTGGCCGGTGACGCCTTTGGTTGAGGTGACGATGGGTCGAGAAGTGCCGAACACCTCAGCCATCGCTAAGCCCTCGGCGGCGTCGTTGAGGGGTGTTGAAGTGCCATGAGCATTGACGTGCGCAATATCTTCAGGCGTGAGCTCTGCATCAAGCAGTGCATTGCGCATGCAGGCTTGTGCGCCAATGCCACCAGGAGCGGGAGCAGTGATGTGGTACGCGTCTGCGTTGCTTGCGGCTCCGAGAATTTCTCCCAAAATGGTGGCGCCTCGTTTTTCAGCAAGGTCGTAACGTTCCAAAATGAGAACCGCTGCTCCTTCACCCATCACAAAGCCATCGCGAGTGGTGTCGAATGGCTTGCTAGTACCTGACGAAGATAATGCGGTCATGTTGCCAAAACCTGCCATTGAGGTGGGGGTTGCCGCTGCTTCTGATCCGCCAGTTGCCACGGCGTCACAAGTTCCATAGGCAATGAGACGCGCTGCATAGCCAATGGCGTGGCTTGAAGCTGCACAGGCCGTACAGATGGTTTCATTGGGCCCTTGCAAGCCATAACGCATGGAGATGGCAGCACCAGATGCGTTTGCCATCATCATGGGAACAAGAAAAGGCGATACGCGCCTTGGACCTTTTTCGAGCAAGATGGCAACTTGCTCTTCGAGGGTGCCAAGCCCGCCAATGCCGGTAGCAAAGATGGTGCCAAAGCGGGTCTTGTCGGCAGTGATGTTTCCTGCCTGTGCAAAAGCTTCAGCCGCGGCGGCGAGGGCAAACTGCTCAACGCGATCTGCGCGTCGTGCATCTTTAGGGCTGTCAAAATAAGGAAGGGGATCCCACTCGGGAATATTCACTTGTTTGGCACCAGTGATACCCGGACCAATGAGTCCATTCCAAAAATTTTGCTTACCTAGACCACAGGGTGCAACAACGCCATATCCGGTGATGGCAACACGATGTGGTCCGCCTGTCGTGAATGGATTACGCATTAGAGCTTGGAGACCACCAGGTCATAGGCCTGACCAATGGTTTCAATTCCATCAAGATCTTCTTCAGGGACTTCAACACCGAATTCTTCTTCGAGTGCCATAACGAGTTCAACGAGGTCGAGGCTGTCGGCATCGAGGTCGTCACCGAAGCGAGCCTCTTTGGTTACTTTTGCTACATCGACTGACAAGACATTGACAGCACACTTTGTGAAACGGGCAAAAAGATCGTCGCTCATAAATTTCCTCCGGTTGATGAGAGCACATTGCTCTCGCGTCTATTCTTACAATTTCTCCACGACAAAAGCGGTATTACCCTGGGGTACTACGAAACTCGTTTGGCTTAATGGCCCATTCCTAATCCGCCATCCACTGGAATCACTGCACCAGTGATGTAAGCAGCGTCTTGCGACGTGAGAAAAGTCACTACACCAGCAATTTCTTCAGGAGTGGCCATGCGCTGTAGCGGGACGGCAGCGGTGAGTTCGCTGAGACGTTTTTCGCCAAGGGCTGCGGTCATGTCGGTTTCAACAGGGCCGGGTGCTACAACGTTGACAGTGATGCTTCGTGACCCAAGTTCGCGGGCAAGGGAACGAGCAAAGCCGACGAGGCCAGCTTTGGAAGCCGCATAATTCGATTGTCCTGCCGAGCCCAAGAGACCTACTACTGAAGAGATGAGAATAATTCGTCCGCTGCGAGCACGGAGCATATTTTGCGTCGCTCTTTTGGTAACGCGGTAAGCAGCTGTCAAATTTGCGTCTATCACGCTGGTGAAGTTTTCTTCAGTCATGCGTAAGAGCAGCCCATCTTGTGTGATGCCAGCGTTTGAGATGAGAATTTCAATGTTTCCTAGTTGGGCTTCTACGGCTGTAAAGGCTGCATCGACTGAAGCCGTAGACGTGACGTCGCACTGCACCGCCACAACGCCAAGGTCGGTGAGTTCTTTGGGTACTGGTGACGAGTTGTAGGTGACCGCAACTTTGTCTCCTTCAGTAATGAAACGTCGTGCACACGCGGCACCAATTCCTTTTGATCCACCTGTGATGAATACGACGCGAGACATTACTTGCCCCATCTCAGTACGCAACTTGCTGCGGTCATGCCAGCGCCAAACCCAACGAGTAAGACCAGGTCTCCGTCTTTCAAGCGGCCCTTATCGGCTGCATCGAAAAGTGCGAGTGGAATCGAGGCGGAAGAAGTGTTGCCGGTTTCATGTAAAACGGTCACTGTTCGTTCTGGAGGAATACCCAGTTTGTCGCAAGCCGAACTGATGATGCGAATATTGGCTTGATGGGGGACCACGAGCGCGATGTCGTCGGCAGTGACACCTGCGGCTGCAAGAGACTTTTGACCAGAGTCAACCATGATGCGAACGGCACGACGGAAAACCTCTTTGCCGTCCATATGAATTTTGCCGCCGACTTCGCAATACAAAATATTTTCTGCTGAGCCGTCAGCATCGATGTCCCAAGATAAAAGGTTGCTTGGTCCATCATGTGCTTCGATCACAGCAGCGCCAGACCCATCGGCGAAAAGAATGGCGGTATTGCGGTCGGTCCAGTCGGTAATGCGCGACAAAGTGTCGGTTCCAATAACGAGAACCTTTTCTGCGCCCATTGCAATGAGGCCATATGCATTGACGAGGGCATAGACGAATCCACTGCATGCTGCATTGACGTCGTATGCTCCGCACGATAGCCCGAGTGCATTTTGTACGTGCGCCGAAGTTGCGGGAACCGTTCTGTCGGGAGTAGTGGTGGACAGCACAAGCGCATCGATGCTGCTCGGTTCGATTCCGGCCATTGCCAGAGCTTTTGCGCCGCTTTCAATCGACAGTGACGCAGTGCTTCCACCGATGTGGCGACTCACAATTCCGGTGCGCTCGCGTATCCATTGGTCGTTTGTCTCGATCGTTTTTTCAAGATCAACGTTGGTAACAACATTGTCGGGAAGAGCACGGCCCCAACCAGTGATGCGAGCGCCTCTGACGTTTACTGGTGTGCGTGGCATTTTTACTAGTTACTCCGCAGCCAGGCGATGGGCTGACGATGCGTTACACGTTCTCCCTCAACAGCAATGTAACTTTGCAAAACGCCCGCAAAAGGGCTACGCACTTCTTGGTCAGCAACCATTCCAAGCAGTTCACCAACAGCAATTGTTGCTCCGGGACTATGAGAAGTGCTGATGCTAAAGACACCAGCACACGGACTCACCACAAGTCGTTCCACCGCAAAGAGGTGTTCACCTTCTAGTGGGGCAGGCGCTGAAGAGACGGTCTTGTTTACCCAATCGATGAGCTTGTCTAGCTCGTCGGGTGTAGCAACACTGATGGTACGGGCGCCGTCGACGGTGCGCTTGGCCATACCCGTGAGAACTCCACCGGGTCCAAGTTCAACAAATCCTGTGACGCCGAGTTCGGCCATGGTGAGCAGAGAATGTTTCCAGCGCACGGGGCTTGATAGCTGTGCTGATAGCAAAGACGCCCATTCTTCTCCTGAACTATGGGCGAGTGCATCAACATTTGAAATGACGGCAACTTCAGTGTCGCGTGGTTGAGCCGATGCAATGGCGAGTCGTAGTCGATCGCGTGCTGCGGTCATGAACGGTGTGTGAAAAGCGCCAGAGACCTGCAATGGCATTACTTTTTTAGCGCCGAGTTCCTTCGCGTGGATTGCTGCTGCAGCGACGCCACTAGGAGAACCAGCAATGACTACTTGACCCGGAGCATTGAAGTTGGCCACCCATACGTCACTGTCTGCACGGCGACAGGCAATTTCTACATCTTCATCGTCGAGCCCCAAAACTGCCGACATTGTTCCAGGCGATTCGTTGCCTGCATCGTGCATTGCTGCAGCGCGCTCAACGACCAAAGTGATGCCATCTTCGAATCCGAGAGCTCCAGTAGCTGTGAGGGCTGTGTATTCGCCCAAACTGTGACCTGCACAAAAACTTGGTTCAATACCGAGCCGCTCAACTGCATCGAGCACCATGAGGCTCGATACATACGTGGTGAGCTGTGCATTTCTGGTGTCTTTGAGCTCTTCAGCATCGGCGTCGAGCAGTAAACGGGCCACGTCTTTGCCAGATAACGAAGAAGCCTCCTCGACGAGTTCCCAGCTCTCGTGGTCAACCCACGGGCGGCCCATGCCTGGGCGCTGTGAACCTTGTCCGGGAAATGTAAAAGCGAGCATTAGTGAGAGGTTAGACGTTCGGGGGGCTTTCGGCAGGATTCGTCGTATCGCCTTGTACGATGCAGGCTCGTAATTGGTTACTTGCCCGAGTGGCGGAATGGCAGACGCGGCGGACTCAAAATCCGTTGTTCGAAAGGACGTGTGGGTTCGACTCCCACCTCGGGCACGTTTTTGCGCAAGTAACCGATTTTGGGGACCTTTCGTATACCTGTAGACAATGCAGGTGATGCAATCTCTACACTCGTGATGTGACTTCTCTGTTCCTTGAAAGGCGTCTTGCGCAATTGGGGAATCGCCTGCGTGTCTCCAAGGAGAAGCTTCTCATCGCTGAAGAGCAGTGTTCGGCCATGGAAGAAGAAACAAAAGATCATGAGTTGCGTTCTTTGGTATCAGAAACTGCCGGTGCGTCTTATGAATATCGTCAGTCGAAGTCGCATAGTGATGCACTTGCTCGATATTGCGAGGAACTTCGCGCCACCATCAACGAATTAGAAATTCGTCAAGATGACTTGCTGGACAAACTCTCTCAGAAGCACCGTCAGGGCTGACCCGTGGCTGTGCGCATTGTCATCGCAGAAGATGAAGCAATTATTCGCCTCGACTTGCGTGAAACATTAATTGAAGAAGGCTATGAAGTAGTTGGCGAGGCAAGTAGTGGAGATGAAGCAATTGCGCTCGTCAGACTACTTCGTCCAGATCTTGCCATTCTCGATATTAAAATGCCCGGAGTAGATGGAGTAGAAGCCACAAAAGTCATTAGCTCTGAAGCATTGTGCCCAGTGATTCTGGTAACAGCGTTTAGTCAGCGTGAAATTATTGAGAACGCTCGCGATGCAGGTGCATTGGCCTACATCGTTAAACCATTTCAAAAGACCGACCTCGTGCCTGCTATCGAGGTTGCCCTTGGCCGATTTCGAGAATTGAAACTTCTGAGCGCCGAAGTTGGTGCATTGGAAGAGCAGCTTGAAACTCGCAAAGTGCTTGATAAGGCGAAGGGGATACTGATGTCACAATGGCAAATGACAGAAAACGACGCTTACCTCTTTTTGCAGCGGGCAGCCATGAGTGAGCGTTGCAAAATGCGCGATGTTGCTGAACGTGTTATTTCCGGCGAAGCAATACCTTAGAAAGAGAAAAGCCATGAAATTAATGACTCTTGATGGCAACTCGCTTGCCTACCGGGCTTTCTTTGCTCTTCCGACCGATATGGCTACTGCAAGTGGGCAGGTGACTAACGCTGTTTTTGGTTTCGCATCAATGTTGTCGAATCTGCTGAAAGAACATCGCCCCGATGGATTAGTTGTGGTTTTCGATCGTCCCGAACCAACCTTTCGCCATTTGGCAGTTCCGGAATATAAAGCGCAACGGGAGGCAGCACCCGACATCTTGCGACAGCAACTAGGCGTGATTCGTGAACTACTCGAAGCACTAGGCGTGCACACCGTCGATATGGCCGGATTTGAAGGTGACGATCTCATAGCCACCATTGCACGGCGAGGCAAAGAAGCCGGAGACGATGTTCTCATCGTGACCGGAGATCGCGATAGTTACCAGTTGGTGTGTGACCCGCATGTAAGGGTGCTCTACAACAAGCGTGGCGTGAGCGACTACGCAATTTATGACGAAGCGGGAATTCTTGAGCGCACTGGGGTTCACCCCAATCGGTATGTGGAATATGCGGCTCTGCGTGGCGACCCGAGTGACAATCTTGAAGGAACCCCAGGTGTTGGTGAAAAAACCGCTGCCAAGTTGGTGAATTCACATTCCTCGCTGGAAGATATTTTCAACAATGCGAGCAAGCAGACACCAAAGCTTCGTGCATCTTTGGAGGAAAGCCGCGATCGCGTTCTGCGTAATGCTTCCATCATGGTGCTGAGAGATGATCTCGAGATCACACTTTCCGAAACCGATGTCATCCCGACACCACATGTTGACCAACTCGATCGATTGCTCGATTTCTTAGAAATGCGCACCATGAAGAAGAGGCTGATCGAAGCGTTCTCGCCATGGGTCACTTCACAGGGCTCTGCCGAGAAAGCCACGGATGCTCCACCACCCACTGAGAGCGATGTTGAACTTCCTGTTGTGGTCACGGTGGTGTTGAAAGATTCGCTCAGCGATTCGTTTAGCGCTCTTCAGCAAGACAAACTCTTGGGTATCTCGGCTGTGTGGAGAGATCAAAAAAAGCAGACCGACCTCATCGGAGCCGTCGTAGCAACGAGCAATATGTCATGGCAATACGACACAACGTTATTGCCACAACTTTCACAGCACTTACTGAGTTGCTGGGAAAAGGGTGCATCAATCATTTCGTACGATGCCAAACCGTTGCTTCGATCTCTCCTTGAAAGAGGTATAGATCTTCAAGCAATAACGTTCGATATAGCCATTGCCGGTTATCTCATCGATCCCGTCGAGGGCGCACATACCTTGAGTGGACTTTTGGAGCGCTTTACGGAATATGTGTTACCGCAGGTGTCTTCTGTTGTCGATTCTGGGCAACTCGACTTTGGTGGTTTCGACGATTCTCCAGATGTTTCGGCGTCGGTTGGGCAGTCGCAAGCTTGTCGTGTCATTTACGAGCCGTTGCGTGCCGCTTTAGATGAGTCGGGAATGTTGTCGTTGTATGAAGACATAGAACACCCCCTCATTCGCGTATTGGCAAGAATGGAAACGCTAGGAATTGGCGTAGACGTAGCTGCGCTTTCCAAAATCAATAATGATCTCATCGGCAGGGCAAGCGCACTCAGCGAAACTTTGCTCGCTGTCGTCGGACGCCCCATCAATTTCAACTCTCCCACTCAATTGCAAGAAGTGTTGTATAAAGATCGGCAGTTGACGCCTGGTAAGAAAACGAAAACAGGGTTTAGTACCGACGCTGCAACGTTGGAAAAACTGCGTGATGAATGGCCTGAATTTATCAATCCTCTATTGGAATATCGAGAAGTCGAGAAATTGCGCGGCACATATGGCCAAGGACTTCTCGACGCCGTTCAAAAAGATGAACGTATCCACGCGACATTCCAACAAGCTGTGGCTCGCACAGGTCGGTTGAGTAGCGAAAATCCGAATTTGCACAACATCCCGGTGCGCTCTGAATCGGGGCGTATCTTTCGTACGGCATTTGTTGCACGCGCTGGCTGCGAATTGATGGTGGCCGATTACAACCAAATCGAATTGCGTTGCATTGCGCATCTCGCAAATGACCCTGGCCTCATCCAATCCTTCACTGACGGGATCGACATACACAACGCCACAGCGGCACGCGTGTTTGGTGTCGACCCTCTGAAGGTGACTCACGATCAGCGCTCCCAAGCAAAAATGGTTTCATATGGTCTTGCCTACGGCATGGAGGCCTACGGTTTGTCACAACGATTAGCTATTGGTGTCGAGGAAGCAACTGGAATTCTCAATGCCTACTTTGATGCCTTTCCTGCAGTTCGTCAATACATGGACGACACTGTTGTCGAAGCGCGTAAAAACGAAGGAACGGTCACGCTCTTTGGTCGGCGTCGTCCTATTCCGGAATTGCGCAGCGACAATTTCCGTGTTCGACAAGCCGGTGAGCGTCAGGCGATGAATGCCGGTATCCAAGGTCTGGCAGCAGACATTTTCAAAGTTGCTTTGGTGCGCATCGACGAAGCATTGGAAAACGGAAACTTTGCAAGTCGTCTAGTTCTTCAAGTTCATGACGAAGTGATTGTTGAAGCGCCAACTTCAGAAAAAGAAGAAGTGAACGAACTCGTGCTCAACATCATGTGCCATGCCACCGAACTAAAAGTTCCTCTTGAGGTGAATTCGGCATGGGGTCATACGTGGTCTGAGGCCAAGTAAATGACCGACCACTGGTTTGAACCCATTGCAGACCATTTGGGTTCCGCCTACTTGAGGTACTCCTTTACAAAAGGGACGCGCCAAGAGGTTGACTTCATCGTCTCGGAATTGCATCTTGTGCCGGGAATGCGAGTGCTCGATGTGGGCTGCGGGCCAGGGCGCCATGCCCTCGAACTTGCCCGGCGGGGTATTGAAGTGGTGGGAATCGATATTTCCCAGACATTTGTCGATCTCGCCGCACAGGCCGCAGAGAATGAAGGATTAGCGTCTCTCGCCTCATTTCGTCGACACGATGCTCGCCACATTCAGCAACTCGGCGGTGTTCATGGGGCATTTGATGTGGTCATTTGCCTTTGCCAAGGGGCCTTTGGGCTGATGCGTCAAAACAGTGAAGATGAACTCGTGTTAGCTGGCATGGCAGATGGTCTGAAACCTGAGGGAACCCTTGTACTGTCTGCCTTCAACGCCTACTTCGCCGTGAAATACCACGCAGCAGCCGACTTCGATGCCGATAGCGGTGTGTCGTCGGAAATGACAGAAATCCGTAATCCCCAGGGTGAATCTCGTGCAGTCGCCCTGCATACGGGGTGCTACACGCCACGCGAACTGCGTTTGCTCTGCAAGGGGGTGGGTCTCGACAAAATCAAGGTTTTCAGTGCCGAACCGGGGGCCTACGGGAATGCCCTTCCCACCACCGAAACAGCGGAGTTTCTTGTTTTTGCTTCTCGGTGATAGGTTTTCAGGGTCCTATCCATCGATTCCCGTCCCTTTTGAAAGCGAATTCCCCGTTGTCCGACACCACTATCTCTTCTGCTCCCTTTGGCACCTACGACGCAGAAGGTAATTACACCCCGCGCCAAATCACTTCACACGACACATCGTTCGCCGATGCCATTGCTGGCACCATGGTGGAACTCAAAGATGGTCAACTTGTTTCAGGAACGGTCGTCAAAATTGACCGCGATGAAGTGCTCTTGGAAATTGGGTACAAAACCGAAGGCGTTATCCCTTCGCGTGAACTTTCTATTCGCAACGATGTCGACCCAAGTGAAATCGTTTCACTCGGTGAGCGCATCGAAGCTTTGGTCTTAACACTTGAAGACAAAGAGGGCCGCCTCTTGTTGTCGAAGAAGCGGGCTCAGTACGAGCGTGCCTGGGGCGACATTGAAAAAGTCAAAGAAGTCGACGGCATGGTCGAAGGCCTTGTTATTGAAGTTGTCAAGGGCGGGCTCATCGTCGACATTGGTCTTCGTGGCTTCTTGCCGGCATCACTCGTTGAACTCCGTCGCGTCCGCGACCTTCAGCCGTACATCGGCAAGGTTTTGCAGGCCAAAATCATCGAACTCGACCGCAACCGCAACAATGTTGTGTTGTCACGTCGCGGTTTCCTCGAAGAGACACAAAAAGAGCAGCGCGACGACTTCCTCGTGCATCTCAAGCCAGGCGAAATCCGTACCGGAATCGTGTCGAGCGTTGTTGCATTCGGTGCCTTCGTCGACTTGGGCGGCATGGACGGACTCATCCACGTGTCAGAGCTTTCATGGAAGCACGTCGATCACCCAGGTTCAGTTGTTGCCATTGGCGACGAAGTAACTGTTCAGGTTCTCGATGTCGACATGAGCCGCGAGCGCATCAGCTTGTCGTTGAAGGCCACACAGCAAGACCCATGGCAGGAATTCGCAAGCTCGCACGAAGTGGGCCAGCTTGTTTATGGTCGCGTCACCAAGCTTGTTCCATTCGGTGGATTCGTGCAGGTGGGCGACGGCATCGAAGGTCTTGTGCACATCTCGGAAATGTCGGCTCACCATGTCGATTCGCCCGAGCAAGTGGTTACACCAGGCGAAGAACTCTGGGTCAAGATCATCGATCTCGACCTTGCCCGTCGACGCATCAGCATTTCTATTAAGCAAGCCGCCGAAGGTGGAGAACTTGCCGAGGAATACCGCAGTCACTTTGAAGTTGACGAACAAGGCAACTGGGTGGGCGGCGACGATGCAGAGCGTGAAGCCGCATGGGCCGATTACTACAAAGAGTACGGTGAAGGCGATGCACCAGCAGATGCTCCAGCAGCAGAAGTTGCAACCGAAGTTGCCGTTGAAGAAACACCAGCTGCACCTGCAGAATAGTTTTTCAACAACATGATACTTGTGGGTCTTACCGGGGGAATTGGCTCCGGTAAGTCCACTGTGTCGCAACTGCTCTCTGAGCGTGGCGCCATCATTGTCGATGCCGACGCCGTTGCGCGCGAACTACAGCAACCTGGTACCGAAGTGTTGCGGCTGATGGCGCAAGCATTCGGGCAGGAGATATGCAACGCCGATGGTTCATTGAATCGTCAAGCCGTTGCCGACAAGGTTTTTGGAAACGCTGAAGCGTTGAAAACGCTCAATGGAATTGTGCACCCAGCCATTGGTAAAGAAATGAATAGGCGCATTGAAGAACAGCGCACTACGAACAATGTTGTTGTGCTCGATATTCCACTGCTCGTAGAGAATCCTCGTGAAGGTTTGTGTGGGGTCGTTGTCGTCGACGTGCCTGTTGAAATTGCTGTCGATCGCCTGGTGAGTGCCCGAGGAATGGCGAAAGAAGATGCTGAGGCGCGCATGTCGCGCCAAGCATCGCGAGACGACCGCAGAGCAATTGCCGACAAAGTAATTGATAACTCCAGAGATCTTGATTTCCTTCGTCAACAAGTTGATGAGGTCTGGGCATGGATGCAACACCTCCCGCCAGCTGCGCCCGACGCGGGCAAACAAGTACGCCCTGAAGTGAAGAAATGACTGAGGCTCGGCACTCCTTCCAGGTGGTGTCTGACTATTCGCCAGCCGGAGATCAGCCGCGAGCCATTGCAGAGCTAGCGGCAGGTATTGAACGTGGCGAGAAGTTCCAAACCCTGTTAGGTATTACGGGTTCGGGTAAGTCGGCCACAATTGCGTGGACTATTGAAAAAGTTCAACGCCCCACACTTATTCTTGCGCCAAATAAGAGCTTGGCTGCTCAGCTAACGCAAGAGATGCGAGAGTTCTTTCCGCATAACCGCGTTGAGTATTTCGTTAGCTATTACGACTACTACCAGCCCGAGGCGTACATCGCTTCAAGCGATACCTTCATTGAAAAAGACTCGTCGGTGAACGATGAAATTGACCGCCTGAGGCACTCGGCTACTGCAGCTCTTTTGACCCGCCGCGACACCATCGTGGTGGCGAGCGTGAGTTGCATTTATGGAATGGGTGACCCTGAGGAATACCGGGGCCAGTTATTGGAGTTGCATACAGGTGTCGACTACGACCAACGCAGTATTTTGAAGCGCCTTGTTGAATTGCAATACGACAGAAATGACATTGCCCTGGGGCGAGGAAACTTTCGCGTGCGCGGTGACACCATCGAAATTCATGCCGCATATGACGAGAACGTATTGCGAGTGGAAATGTTTGGCGACACCGTCGACCGCATCACCACCATCGACCCGGTAACTGGCGAGAACTTGAGCGAACTCACAGAAGTTGTTGTGTTCCCTGCAACACACTATGTAGCTGGTGACGAACGGATGCGCCGCGCCGTTATAGGCATAGAGAAAGAACTCCAAGAGCGACTAGCGGTATTTGAGTCGCAAGGGAAATTACTGGAAGCACAGCGTTTGCGCATGCGTACCCAATACGACCTCGAGATGATTCAAGAGATGGGCTATTGCAACGGCATTGAGAACTACTCGATGCACATCGATGGTCGCGAGCCAGGGGAGCCACCCTTTACCTTGCTCGACTATTTTCCAAAAGACTATTTGTTGGTCATTGATGAAAGCCACGTTGCAATTCCGCAGTTACATGGGCAGTTTGCCGGAGACCTCAGTCGTAAATCGAATCTTGTAGAGCACGGCTTTCGTTTGCCGTCGGCAATTAACAATCGCCCTCTGCGATTTGAAGAAGTGATGGAGCGTCTGCATCAAGGCGTATTCATGTCGGCTACTCCTGGCAAGTTTGAACTAGCCGAGTCGCAGAGTGTTGTTGAACAAATAGTTCGGCCAACAGGACTCGTTGACCCTGAGGTGATTGTGAAGCCAACGAAAGGTCAAATCGACGACCTCGTAGAAATGGTGAACGATCGCATTGAGCGTGGCGACAGAATTCTTGTCACGACACTCACCAAGAAGATGGCGGAAGACCTCAGCGAGTATTTGCTCGAACAAGGTTTGCGCGTTCGCTATCTGCATTCCAATATCGACACCATTCAACGAATTGAGATTCTTCGAGCCTTACGTATTGGGGAATTTGATGTCCTTGTAGGAATCAACTTGTTGCGAGAAGGTCTCGACCTTCCCGAGGTGTCGCTTGTTTGTATTCTCGATGCCGACAAAGAAGGTTTTCTGCGTAGCGAAACATCCCTTATTCAAATGATCGGACGTGCGGCGCGAAATGTAGATGGTCAAGTAGTGATGTATGCCGACAAGATGACCAAGGCCATGACTGCAGCTATTGGCGAAACTCAACGGCGTCGTGAACGACAAATTGCATATAACCTCGCCAATGGAATTAACCCTCAGACCATTCGTAAGGCTGTGGGCGACATTCTGCATTTGCTGAGGCCCGATTCAGGCGCTCCTGTTCCGGGCAAGGGTCAGCGTAAAGATCGAGAGCGCGACAAGGTGAAGCGTGAATTGCGCTCATTGCCCGAGCAGGAAATGCTGCGCCTCATTCAAACCCTTGAAGAAGAGATGCATGAGGCAGCTGGAGACCTGCGCTTTGAGTATGCGGCCCGCTTACGCGATGAGGTGAATGAATTGAAGCGGGAATTACGTGATGCGGGTTAGCACATTGCCCCATATGTAAGTAATCTCGCATGAATGGCTGACAAGATCATCGTGCGAGGTGCTCGCGAGCACAACCTGAAAAATGTCAGTGTTGAACTACCGCGCGACAAGCTCATTGTGTTCACCGGTTTGTCCGGTTCAGGCAAATCAAGTCTCGCCTTCGACACCATTTATGCCGAAGGTCAACGGAGGTACGTAGAAAGTCTGAGCGCCTATGCGCGGCAGTTTCTTGGCCAAATGGATAAACCAGACGTGGACCATATTGAAGGTTTGTCTCCGGCCATTTCTATTGACCAAAAATCCGCTTCGCGTAACCCTCGGTCAACAGTGGGAACCATTACCGAGGTATACGACTATTTGCGCCTGCTATACGCGCGTATTGGCGTGCAGCATTGTCCGAAAGACGGAACCGCTCTGAAGCGTCAAACGCCGCAGCAAATTGTTGATCGTGTTCTCCTAATGCCCGACGGAACACGTTTCCAGGTTCTCGCGCCGGTTGTTCGCGGCCGTAAAGGCGAATACGACACTCTGCTGGGTGAACTTGCTGGCCAGGGTTATGTTCGTGCCAGGGTCGACGGAGAACTAGTAGATATTTCGGAATTTTTGAAGCAAGAGAAGCGCTTGGCTCGCTACGAGCAGCACTCTATTGAAGTTGTCATCGACCGTTTGGTGAAGAAAGACAATATTTCTCGCCGTCTCACCGACAGTTTGGAAACGGCTCTGCGTTTGGCAGAGGGTGTGGCAGAAATTGAACTGATGGGGGTGAAGGGCGATGAGAGTGAAATTCTCACCTTTAGTCAGCATCTTGCGTGCCCGAAGTGTGGCGATAGCTTCGATGAACCTGCGCCAAGAAACTTCTCCTTTAACTCACCTTATGGAGCTTGCGAAAACTGCGACGGGTTAGGTACCAAATTCGAAGTCGATGCTGATCTTGTGATTCCCAATACTGATCTGGCCATTACCGAGAGTGCAATTGCGCCTTGGCGTTCAGCGCACACTCAATACTTCAACCGCATGCTTGAATCGGTGGCAGAGAAGTACAAAATTCCGCTCACCAAACCCTTTGCCAAGCTCACCGACAAGCAGAAGAATATTGTGCTCAACGGAGTTGAAGAGGGTCTGGTAGTCAAATATAAAAATCGCTACGGTCGTGTGCGTACTTTCAATACTCATTATGAAGGCGTGATTCCATGGATCAAGAGGCGTCATGAATCTGCTGAAAGTGATTGGTCGCGTGAGCTTTATGAAACTTATATGCGTGAAGTTCCTTGCACGGCGTGTAAAGGCGCGCGTTTAAAGCCGTCTTCTTTGGCGGTCACCATTAACGACAAGAGCATTTCGGAAGTGTGCGAAATGCCCATTGCCGATTCTGCTGACTTTCTCGAAAAACTGGTGTTGAGCGACCGAGACAAAATGATCGCCGAGCGTGTAACAAAAGAAATCAATGCACGTCTCGGATTCCTTCTCGACGTGGGGTTGAACTACCTCACGCTCATGCGCAACGCCGGAACACTGGCTGGTGGCGAAGCACAGCGCATTCGTTTGGCAAGCCAAATTGGTTCGGGTCTAGTGGGCACTCTGTATGTGCTCGATGAGCCATCTATTGGTTTGCACCAACGCGACAACAAGCGTCTCATTGAAACACTCGTCAGGTTGCGCGACCTCGGGAACACCGTTCTTGTTGTAGAACACGACGAAGACACCATTCGCGAGAGTGACTGGATTGTCGACATTGGCCCGGGTGCTGGTGAACACGGCGGAGAAGTGGTGTACAGCGGTCAGGTGTCAGGCATTGGGAAAATTGCTGAGTCGATCACCGGGCAGTACTTGTCTGGAAAGCGGTCGATTCCGGTTCCCGATGTGCGACGTCAGCCCAATAAAGAACACATCGTGGTGCGCGGTGCTCGTGAGCACAACTTGCAAAACATCGATGTGGAGTTCCCATTGGGTTGTTTAGTTGCGGTTACTGGTGTCTCGGGAAGCGGCAAGAGCACCTTGGTGCGCGACATCTTGTTGCCAGCGCTCATGCAAAAGATCTACAAATCAAAAGATGCGCCTGGTCGACACAAATCGGTTGATGGTATTGAGCATCTCGACAAAGTGATCGATATGGATCAATCGCCTATTGGTCGTACACCCCGCAGTAACGCTGCCACCTACACCGGCGTCTTCGACAACATTCGCAAGTTGTTTGCTGCAACTCCTGAGGCAAAAGTTCGTGGGTACCAACCCGGACGATTTAGCTTCAACGTCGCAGGAGGGCGATGCGAAGCTTGTTCTGGCGATGGAACTATCAAAATTGAAATGCACTTCTTGCCAGACGTCTATGTTCCTTGTGAAGTGTGCAAGGGCGCGAGGTACAACCGCGACACGTTGGAAATTCAATTCAAAGGCAAGAGCATTGCCGACGTTTTGAACATGCCCATCTCGGAAGCTGTTGACTTCTTCGACAATCAGCCCGTCATTAGCCGCCATATGAAGACTTTGGTCGACGTAGGTCTTGGGTACGTACGTCTTGGACAATCGGCCCCAACATTGTCAGGCGGTGAAGCGCAGCGAGTAAAGCTGGCGGGCGAGTTGGCAAAGCGCAGTACTGGCCACACCATCTACTTGCTCGATGAACCAACGACGGGCTTGCACTTTGAAGACGTTCGCCGTTTGCTCACCGTTTTGTCGCGGCTTGTCGACCAGGGGAACACCGTTTTGGTCATTGAGCACAACCTCGATGTCATCAAGACTGCTGACTGGCTCATCGACCTTGGGCCCGAAGGTGGCTCTGGAGGTGGCTTAGTCATTGCTGAGGGAACCCCCGAAGATGTGGCCAATACTCCTGGTAGTTACACAGGACACTTTCTGCGGCCGTTGTTGGGGCTCGAGGGGAATGCTCCAAAAGCAACAAAGCCTGTTGCGGCGAAAAAGAAGGCAGTGAAAGCTGCTGAGCCAAAACCGAAAGTTGCTCGAAAGAAGTAATGCGTGGTTACTAAACCACCCACCGGCACCATTCCTGAAACGCCGGGGTCTTACCAGTTTCGTGATGCAAACGGCAAGGTCATTTACGTAGGTAAAGCAGCAAACCTTCGTCAACGTTTATCGAACTACTTCCAAGATCCTCGTATTTTGCATACGCGAACAGCAGCCATGGTTGCAGCCGCCGAAACGGTGGAATGGATTGAAGTGCGTAATGAAATAGAAGCGTTGATGTTGGAGTTCAATCTCATTAAAGAGCATCGACCTCGCTTCAACATTCGTCTTCGCGACGATAAGAGCTACCCATTTCTCGCCCTCACACTCGATGAACAATGGCCACGTGCAGTGGTGATGCGTGGAAGAAAGCGCAAGGGCACCAAATACTTCGGCCCCTACCCCCATGCCTATGCCATACGAGAAACGCTCGATTTGTTGTTACGAACCTTTCCAGTACGCACGTGTGCCCCTTCCAAGTTTAAAGAACATGAGCGCCTTGGTCGTCCGTGTCTCTTGTTTCATATTGAGAAGTGTTCGGGGCCGTGCGTCAATGAAGTGACGTCAGATGACTATCAGGTATTCGTTCGTGGTCTAACAGACGTGTTGAATGGAGACGCTGAAGGAATCACTAAAGATCTTGAAGTTTCAATGCGCGAAGCTTCGAGCGCTCTCGATTTTGAAAAGGCCGCTCGTCTCCGCGACAGGCTCGCCGCAGTGAAGCGTGCGACAGAAAAACAACAGGTGGTGGGCGACAATAACGACAGCATTGACGTTGTCGGAATTTTTGATGACGATCTGGAGGCTTCCATTCAGGTGTTCTATGTTCGCCACGGTCGCGTGGTGGGACGCCGTGGTTTTATGGTCGACAAAGTTGAAGACCTCACGCCTGGTGAATTCCTCAATCGCATTTTAGAAAACCTTTATGGCGAAGAGCCTGCAATGGGCTATCCGAAATCCGTATTGGTTCCTTACCTTCCCGAAGACATGGATACCTACACCGAGTGGCTCTGTGGCATGCGTGGTAGCGCCGTTGATATTCGTATTCCTCAACGTGGAGACAAGCGGTCACTGCACGAAACCGTCACCATGAACGCACGTGAAGAATTCACTCGTCAACGTATGAAGCGGGCGAGCGACCATAACGCTCGAAGTAAAGCATTGAGCGAAATCCAAGATCTTTTACGGCTACCAGAAGCCCCTCTGCGTATTGAGTGCTACGACATGGCCCATTTGCACGGCACCGACTACGTCGGCTCGATGGTGGTGCTGGAAGACGGTTTGCCTGCAAAGCGCGAATATCGCCGCTTCAAGATTAAAACGGTAGAGGGCAACGACGACTATGCCGCCATGAAGGAAGTTCTCACCCGTCGGCTCAGCGCTTACATCGAAGAACGTGATGAACCCACTGGCGACAAGCCTGGGCGGTTTGCATACCCACCTCAATTGCTTCTCGTCGACGGCGGCAAGGGCCAACTGTCGGTCGCCATTGAAGTGGTGAAAGAACTTGGGCTGGAAGATGAAATTCCTGTGGCCTCTCTCGCAAAGAAATTTGAAGAAGTTTTCATACCGGGCCAATCTCACCCTGTGAACGTTCCTAGAGGAAGCGAAGCGCTGTACATGTTGCAGCGCATTCGAGATGAAGCTCACCGTTTTGCAAACTCCTTCCATAGGGAACTGCGCGACAAGAGAATGAAAGAAAGTGTGCTCGATGGAATTGCGGGTTTGGGTGAAGCCCGACGTCAGCGTCTTGTGAAAGAGCTTGGTTCCTTGAAAGCGGTCAAGGAAGCGCCACTTGGTCAACTTCAGGCATTACCGTGGTTGCCTGACGTTGTTGCACTAGCCATCTTTCACAAGATTCATGGCGACAGTAGCGAATCCCCGAGCGAATGAAATGAGCCAGTGTTGAATCAGCCTGCAGAATATTCATGGGAAGAGCATGCTCAATGGTGGATCGATGGTTTCACCGGTGGCGTTGACCCTGAATATGTTGAACAAATTATCCCGATGGCTTTGCGCGAACTAGATGGTTATGCGCGGGTGCTCGATGTGGGCTGTGGTGAAGGTCAAATCGCTCGCGTCTTACAAAGCCGCACCAATATGCATTCGCATGTAGTGGGTGTCGACCCAACGCAGGGTCAAGTAGATGTAGCTGTTGAGCGCGCAGTAGGAGAGCAGTACTTGCGATCAGGTGCCGATGCTTTACCGTTCGCCTCTGGAACCTTCGATGCAGTTTTGGCTTGTTTAGTTTTCGAACACATCGATGCGCTCGATGAGGCCATCGGTGAAGTAGCTCGGGTACTGAGACCTGGCGGCCGTTTCTCCTTTTTCCTCAATCATCCGTTGTTGCAGACCCCAAATAGCGGATGGATTGATGATCAGATGATTGACCCACCAGAGCAGTACTGGCGCGTTGGCTCGTACCTCGATGAGGCCATCACCTTTGAAGAAGTAGAGCCTGGTGTGCGCGTGAGGTTCCTCCATCGGCCTTTAAGCAGGTATGTCAATGCTTTGGCCGCACATGGTCTCTATCTCGAGGCGATGTTCGAACCCGCCCCTCCTGCAGGCTTTTTGGCGCGCAGCGCCGATTATGTCTTTGCGGCATCTATTCCTCGTCTGCTGTGTTTGCGCCTGTGCAAATTCGATACGCCCAGTTCGTTAGTCTGAGTTCGTGACTGATGTCCTCGTAATCGCCGGGTTATCTGGTGCAGGTCGCTCTCAAGCTGCCGACGATCTGGAAGACCTGGGTTGGTTTGTCATCGACAATTTGCCCACCTCTTTGGTGGAGAAAGTTGTTGAGTTAGCAAGTTCGCCACTCGACCCGCACTCACAATTGTGTTTGGTTGTCGGAAACGTGTCTCAACAAAGTGACATGCTCGAGGTGTTGCGCAATCTTCGTCACAATGGGCATCGGGTCACGGTGTTGTTTCTCGATTCTTCGACAAGCGAACTGGTGAAGCGCTACGGCGCAACCCGTCGGCGCCATCCTCTCGATAACGAAAATTCCGCATCGGGTGCAGCGCACACTGGTGGTATCGCGACACTCATTGAAAAAGAGCGCGCACTATTAGAGCCCGTCAAAGCTGTTGCCGATTTGGTCATCGATACCTCCGCTCTGACCGTCCATCAACTGAAAGCGAAGTTGGTAGAAATCTTTAGCGATAAGGGAACAACCGATGCCATCCAGGTGGGTCTTGTTTCTTTTGGCTTTAAACAAGGACTCCCTCTCGATGTCGACTTGGTTTTCGACGTACGTTTTTTGCCGAATCCATACTGGGATGAAAACTTACGTCCACTCACAGGAATCGATGCGGCGGTCAGCGAATATGTTCTGGCTAACCCAATCGCCGAACAATTTTTGTCACACCTTGAAGGAATGCTCGATTTGTTGTTGCCTGCCTACGTAGCAGAGGGGAAGAGTTACCTTTCTATTGCCATTGGGTGTACAGGGGGACAGC
>Ga0194045_1000080_pt1 | contig 27091 bp, 28 predicted proteins | sample JunL6211m_MetaG_FD_161686 | JGI IMG/M metagenome (GOLD analysis project Ga0194045, IMG submission 161686) | Anoxic zone freshwater microbial communities from boreal shield lake in IISD Experimental Lakes Area, Ontario, Canada - Jun2016-L626-11m | ecosystem: Environmental > Aquatic > Freshwater >...
ACTAACGACGACCAAGCCTTCTGGCACCTTGAGTTTGTTGGGTCATACAACATCGGGCTGTCATCCAGCATATGCGCGGTATATGATTCGACGAATTCGTGTGTCATCCGAATCAAAACTCATCAAACTCGCCCAGGACCACGGATTTCATATTGAATACCAATTGGGATATGATGGAAAGATTGACTATTCTACAAAAATTATTTCGTTTCCGTATAGTTATCCAGAGGGAACTGTTTTGGCCGAAGATTGTACGGCCATTCAACAACTCGAATATGTCAAGGAACTTCAGACGAATTGGAGTGATAATTCAATTAGTGTTACAGTCTACTTTCGAAAGGAGGAATTGGAGGATATTAAGAAATGGCTGAAAGTAAATTATAATGAGAGTGTTAAATCAATTAGTTTTCTACTACACAACGAACACGGTTTTATTCAGGCTCCGCTGGAAAAGATTACAGAGGAACAATACAATGAGATGGTTAAGAACACACGACCATTTACATCTGTTGATGGGATTTGCTATAATTCAAAAGATGATGAATTTTTACAAAACGACTGTATAGGAGGTGCTTGCCCTATCCGTTAAATAATAATTGTAATTAATTACAATTATAAACGACATCAATAATCTCATAATTTTTCTATCCGAGAAGTGTACTTGTTAAGAAGTGAATTCCGTATGTCATAGCAATGTGCCTTTTGACAATTATTGACACACGAAATAATCTATTATAGTTTCATCCTACATTTAAAAAATTATTGAGAGAATAAATGGAAGAAGAAATAAAAATAATACCCACAGATACGGCAGAATCCGTGTTTCTACGAATGGCTTCCAAGTTAAACTCAATCCCAAAATATTTATATATGAAAGACGTTCCTGTTGTTGTTGGAAGAACGCAGACAAAACTCGGCCAACAGTCTGTTGTGGATATTGCCAAGATAGTTAAAAATAAAAGCCTAAAAACTGTGGTTGTAGATTTATTTACGGTTATCAGAACAGAGACAAATATCAAAAAATTTGCGCAGGTTCTTAAAGACAACCTTGTATATTTTCCAGAGCTTTCTTTAGAGAACGACATTATAAAACCGTGGTTGTATTTTAACATTACAGTTGTTGATGATGACACAAGTCTTATTGTATTTGACTATATCAACACAATAAATAACGCTCTCGGAACTAAAGTCAATATCAACACAGATAATTTCAAAATTGAAAAAAGTAATAATATGCGAGAGTTCACCAACACAATGATGGCAATACAACATAAAAATAGAGAAATACTGGCGTCATATAAAGAGGTCGATTCGTTATATTATACACCCTTTGAACCCGAAAAGGTTAAATACGCTCTACAGATTTCAGAAAACTATACGCTTACTCTACAAGAAATATTTGATTCGGTCATATTGTCTGCTGAATTTCCGTTTTGTCAACTAATTATTGATGGTGGGATTTACTATAAAATTTACAAGGATTTTATTCCAGATATTGAGTGGGCAACTACACCAGATATGTCTACACAGATAATTCTCAAGTTTCTTACAGGCAAAGTCGAGAAAACTATAAGTTTGGTGGGTGATGAAATATTAAAACCTATATATGAAGATGTGCGGGCAATAACCGAGAATGGGAACGGAATAATTCTTCTTGATGCTTCGCTTGACAAAAAAGAAGAGGACCTTTTTAGGAAAGTCCTGAATATTTTCCAGAGACAATTAGAGGATGTTGTTAAAACTGAACCGGTTAGTATAAAAGGTGTTTTTTACATACCACATGAAACATTTGATAAATACATTTTCTCACACCTTGTCATGAACGATATTAATTTCTCAGCACTTGTTATTGATGAAGCCGGTAAACCGACAAAGGTAAAGACTGGTCTGTATATTTATTATATCCCCAAAGGCGGAAACGAAGACTTGTACACAACAAGTCTTATACTAACTCCAAAGGTGATGGACCGCTTTGACCCCACAATGAAGAACAAAGACCCCTCACTTTTCCCAGAGAACGAGGAGTTTATCAGAGTTAGAGTTACTGCTAAGAACGATGAAACGATACGGGAGATCCAAGAAAATATGGGGAGATTAATGGCTCTGTATAACTATAAGTTTACAGACATTTTAAAGTTCTATAGACAGTATATTAAAAAGTTTGATGTTGAAAAGGCAAAAGATGTCAAAACGTTTGGGAAAAAAAATAAAAAGAAGGAAAGTCGTCGATGTCCGTATCCACCAATTGTTATTGCTAAGGAAGACGAGTGTAAGTATACAGACACAATGACATTCCCACACACAAACGATGTTAATAAAGAACCCCAACGAATATATGCGTGTGAACCTGATAAAAAACACGACCTGAAATTTGTTGGATTACAGTTGCGCCGTGATAGTGGAGACTTTGTCCCGTGTTGTTTCCAAACCGACCAAAAACAAAAGAGCGGGTCTGACTATAACAAATACATTAAATATATTGAAACTGGTGAAAAGGTGGGAAAAACCAGTGGCAAACATCAACAGCGAATAATTAAAACAAAAAAATTCCTCAAGTATCAAGAATTTAGCGACAATCTTGTCCACACCGTTGTTGACACTATTTTTAACTTTGCCGAGCCAGAGAAAAATCATTTTAGGTTTGGTTCGCATAAATCAAAAATGAGTATGATAAACTGTCTGCTTGAAGTATTTAGAAAAGAAAAGACAATAATCACAGAAGATTTAATTCTTAAAACTAAAATAGAAATCGCAAATGATAGAAACTTATTAAGTTTGTGTAAGCAATCTCTCCCAAATAATAGTATTGATGAGATTTCTAATCTTCTCTTGGGCGATATTTATATTGACCCGCGGATATTTACCAATCTCTTGGAAGAATATTTTGATTGTCGAATACACACTTTCAACGACCAAGGATTGATTGTGCCAATATATAAAAAGAATTATTTACAGTATCAGAGACAACTTGACCGAGACCGAGTTGTTGTTTTGGTCGAACACATGGGAGCAGAGTGTGATCACTCATCAACTCCGCAGTGTGAGGTTATAACATATACCGATGGGACCGATGATGCCCAATATGTGTTTGACCGTAAATCGACAATCGCAAGGCTATTAGACGGTATTTCAAAACGAATGACACGGTCTTACTTTTTAAATACCAAAACGGCTCCATTTCCGGATTTACAAATCAAGCCTGTTGGACAACGGTTTGATAGTTCTGGGAAGGTATTTGCGTTTATGTTTAATGTTGGAGGAACTGAGTGTGTTGCATACACCAAAAGACCATTTCCTCCCCTACCAATAGCTGTGTTTTCTCTAACCATACCCGTTTTTCCGACAGTGGATGAATTAAGAAAACAATTTACAGGAACAGTAAATCGGGGGGTGTTTGAAACAAGTGATTTTATATTTCCTTTAGAAGTCGGAACAAAGACTGTATTGCCTCAATCGCAAAACTCGACAATAAAAGAGTTTGCTTTATATTCAAAACTGGCAAAATATATCAATGAGTATGTTTTATACGCATACTCTTGGTATATATCTGATAATGTTGTAGATGTTGGCGACGAATCGATAACAGCGTTTTCTAGACAAGTTGTTGTTGGCGATGTTAATTATGGAGCTATCAATAAATATTTTTCTAGAGATAATACCATATACAATAATAAAAAATTATTTCTACCGTCAGAAGAAATCTTAAAAAGATGTATGTATGTATTGAAACTGGAAGCACATAGAAATCCACTAGCAATCAAGGAATATAAATCTCAACGGAACATTTTTCCGTTTTTGGACACAACGAATGACTATACCGAGTATCCATTGCAAACCATTGTTTTTGGAAAAGAAGCTTTCCAAAAATACATTATGGAATTTTTCACGTCGCAAGAAATCGACTACAATATTGGATTTAATGGCGGAATGCCACACTATTATAAGTTTGAGAATAATATTTATTTATCCCAGAATATTCTACCAGTGCAAAAAGAGCGCGATTCGTATTGGAAAGAGCCTGCGAAGGATAGTGTTGTACATCCGAGAGAAGGATTTGCCAAGGCGCTCAACACTTGTTATAATTGGGAAACAGTAGGCGTGAATAGTGAAGCGATTTCTGTTGAAGTCGATGCGGCAGGAGAGGTTTTTACAAACGATGTTTCTGTTTTGAAATATTCTAGAGATGATACAGATTTTAAAACAGAAAAGTTTACGGAATTAAATGATATTGATAGCGCCGACAAAATAATCGCATATAAAATTAAAAATGTTCCAAAATACACAGTTTTGTTAAATTTGAGTAAAATAAAGGTTTAGTATAATAAAGATGCGGAATATATTATTAGAAGCGCTGGCAATTGGTATAATTATGTTAGTAATTTATATTGCAATACACATGATGATGATGGCTGGGAATAAACAGTTTGCAATGACACACAGTGGGATGTTCATAGGTGTGTTTTTGGCCGGAGCGCTTGGACACTTGTTGTTTGAATACACTGGTCTAAACTCAGATTTTTGTAAAAAACTAAATAAATAATGATTTTTTGTAGAACCTTTATTAAATAAATGACAATGGAGTGTGAAATCTGCGCAAACAATGTTCTGGTGAAAAAGATTGTATCTTGTCCATCGTGTGAGTACAAGGCTTGTAAGGACTGTATCAAGAAGTATTTTGAGACACTTCAAGAGCCGGCGTGCCCGAGTTGTTCTGTGGTGTGGACTCGAGAGTTTATTTCATCACATTTCAAGAGTTTTTACACCGACTACAAGAAGATGCGTGAGAAAGTTCTTCTTGAGCGCGAAAAAGTGTTGATGCCAGAAACACAAGAGCTGGCCGAACGGGAAAAACAGGCGCGAAAGCTTGAGGCTGAAAATACTGTCCGCGCAGAAAGACTTCGGTTGTTGTCAATGGAAATGTCCAGGCTGAAAGACAAAATATTTATTAGCGGGGATGCTATTTATCAGCTTCGTCGGCTACCAACCAAGACTGGAAAGGTAGCTGGGCCATCCGGTCCGCGCACACTTTACAGTTGCCCCGTTGACAAATGTCGTGGTTTCATCACATCCGAACATTACAAATGCGGGTTGTGCAATACAAGTGTGTGTAAAAATTGTGAAAAAATTCTAGCCGCAGAGGTAGTCGGAGAGGTTGTTGAGCAGCATGTGTGTAGCGAGGCTGACGTCCAGACGGTGAAAACTGTGCGGAAAGAGACAAAGCCTTGTCCAAAGTGTTATACGTCTATTTATAAGATTGACGGGTGCGACCAGATGTGGTGTACTCAGTGCAAGACTCCATTTTCTTGGAAAACAGGTGAGGAAGTTCACGAACGAGTTCACAATCCCCACTTCTACGAGTGGCAACGCCAGAATGGTGGTGGTGTTGCCCCTCGTGTTGAAGAATTTGACGTGTGTGGAAATGTCACCATCCAAACTCTGAGTACTGCGATAAGAGGACGCAGTATGTTTTACAATCTTCACATGTTTTCTGGGCACCTTATGGCTACAATTCCAGATCCGCCACAAGTGAACAATGTTGACCTTCGAATTTCATACCTTCTTGAGGATACTACAGAAGAGATTTTTGCTCGGAAGGTACAACAACGGGATAAGAAACGAGAAAAGGAGAATGAGATCCGTCAAATTGTTGAAATCTTTTGTCGGGAAGTGAATGAGATTTTTCGAGCGATTGTGGCTAAATCTCGACTGAATCAACCTTCTGCGAAACTTGAGAAGGTTGATTTGGTGTCGTTTGTTGATGATGTAAATCGGCTGATTACATTTGTCAACGAACAGCTCGGGTTTGTATCAAAGAAATATGTGTCAAAGGCGAAGAAAATCGTGCGAAAGCCTGACACTCCTCACGATGACATTTTTGAATTTGTGTAGGAAATTATTTGTGTTGTAAAGTTGTAATTAATTACAACTTATATTTATATTTTTCATTTATATTTTTCATTTACTTACATTTACACACGGCCTCGATTATATTTTCCGGATTAAGAGGTTGAGTTCTGGGTACTGGTGGTTCATCGATGGTAACCATTGTAACAGGGTTTACTTTACATACGCGTTGTGAAACACAACTATTGAGTTGTGGGTCTCTTGTAAGCTTAGGGGGGTTTGGAATTTTCGCTTTAAGTTGTGTATCAATCCGTTGAGACAACATACAATTAAAATGGTCCATCAGTGTACCGAGAGTTGATGAATTTGTTGGGTTGTCGATAAAAAACGAGACGGAATATCTTTTAAAGTCAAAAGGTGGGAGAGATGTTATTAAATCGAAGCTGCCAACACACCGGCACCCTTGCCAGCCAAACAACCCAAATATAAAGTCAGCAGTTTGCCGGATAACCGAATAGCTTTCTCCACCAGCCTCGATAAACTCAACAGAGATGGGAAGAACGCTCGTTCCCGAGACACACCGGTCAACGGCTACTGCAATACACCGCTCCAAACGAGAGAGCTGGTATTTGATTGACAGATTGACAACACTGTCGAATGAATTAAATTGTGGTAGGGCCATAGTTTTATTATTAATAGTAGATTATTAAATCAATATTAAAATTAAATTAAAGAGTTGAGTGAAAAATAAATGTCATCTGGTTTTGATTTTCCATCCTTGGTCGAAAAACTCAAGGCTCAACAATCAAAAATCTTTTATAAAGACATTGAGATGATATGCAATCCGTATATGAGTGAGTGGAAAACTGTTTTAGAAAATAATGTAGAGAAATACGGCGCCCCGTATATTTGTCTGTTTACATTCTCGATAGAAGATTCAGTTTACATTATTAAACAAAAAACTGGAGAAACTGAGGAAACAACATATGATATATGCGAGAAGTTTACAAGAGAAAAAACGAGAAGGCTGTGTCGAGAATATAAAGCATATGCGTTTTTTACATGTGCTTATTTTGAAAAGTATATAGCCACCACATTTGGTGGTCATTGTAGTTTTAAGATTGTTCCTACAGGAGATGTGTTTAGTGTCATGTTAAGTATTAAATTATTTTAAATACCCGCTATCACCACCAAATACATGAACCATTGTGTTTCTTTGGTCAGTTTGAATTTCATATGGATTGTAGCCCATTCCGTTTAGGTTAGTTCCGTTTAGGTTAGTTCCGTTTAGGTTAGTTCCGTTTAGGTTAGAGTGTAAGAGTAGTCTGTCGGGATAATAGTCTAGGCCGTTTAGGTTAGATCGTAATTTATCGTTTAATTTTTTATTTATTTTTTCATCATTGGCGGTATTATAATAGAACTCAACTTTATTATATACCACAACAATAACTAGCATAAAAAGGATAATGGCTGTTATGATAACAGCGGTGTTCATTTATTTAAAATAATAATTATTTTAACTTGTAATTAATTACAAGTTTAATACGGAACATGAAACGTAAGTGTTTCAACACCCACAGTATAGGACCACGCTTTGCACACGCCAACAATAGAAAATCGATTTGCAATGATTTTTTCTTTTTCGGCCTCATTTGAAAAAGAAAAAATCAAATCTCGTGTTGGAACTCTGAATAAATCGCGATGTTCTATCGGATTAAAGTAGTTTTGACACCACATTAAAATATTCCCCTCGTGTTTGTGTAAAATATTGAGGTTGATAAGAGAATATGTTTTTTTACCTTCTACCGCCAAGTTAATGACATAACTGGGAATTTCATCCATCATTCTCTCAAGATCGTAAACATTGCTACCGAAGGAAATTGTCATAGACTTTGTCATAGACTTTGGCGGAGAGATGTTCATCGAATTATCCATTTATTTTCTTAATCAATATAAATAAAATCAAACTTATTTGATTTTGTAATTATTCATTATTCATTATGTTGTTGTATTATGTTCTTGTTCACAACTTGGTTCCAGTTATGTTCCATCTTAGCAACAGCCACTTCCATACCAGCAATAAATTTATCAAAATACTCGTCGAACTTAATGTTAATGTCAATGTCCTTTACCCACGGAAAATCTCCATCAACATCTATTCCAAAATAGTAGTCTCCATTGGCACAAGTGGCTTTATACCAACTTCTGATTTTCTCGAGAGGTGTGTCGTCGTTGAAGTAGTATATGTCATCTCTGCAATTTTTGAGGTCAATGACATCTTTCTCAAGATTGTGGTAATAGTATTCGTAAAACCACGCATTGACAAGAACGGGTTCTTGTTCGTTGCAATAATGAGCTAGGGACAATGCGGGTTGGTGATGTTTGTGCATTTTTTATTAATTTTAAATTAATAAAAAATCAAAATTAAAAATATTTTGATTAACGCTCTAAATACTTTCTACACTTAGGAAACCATTTTTTAACTTGACTATAGGAAACTGCTATAGCCTGTTTGGGGCTTGCCCACCGTTTTTCGTGTATATTAATAGAAATTTTCTTTTTAAGAGTCTTTTTACAAAAATCCGATGTCGAATTTGAGGAGGATTTCTTTGAAGTTTTCTTCGATGATTTCTTCGATATTCTCTTCGAATGACAATAACACATCGAAGAGCCCGATTTATTTTTACAACGAAATCCTTCTTTTGTAAACCCTTTACACTGTTTATTTGACATTTATTAAACTTACAAGTTTAATATTAACTAATTTATTTTTTTTCACGATTAAGGAACATGACGAAAAGTGACAGACACACGGCGATCGCGGAAAATCTTTGTTCCGCCAACCATATCTGACTTTCTTGAGGGCATTTCGTGTGTCCAAATATATCTTGACTCTCCAGACATTATATATAAAGAATTTGGACGGACATATATGTTGAAAACCTCAGTTCCACCCCGTCGAAAAGACATTACGGCTCCACTTCCAAATGTGAAGCACCCAATTACTCCGCCAAACGCGGGCAAATCGATGTGTTTTGAAATACCTTGCCCAGTTTCATAATTGTTTATAATACACTGATTAAAACTCTGATTGAAAGTATAAGACTCACCAACCAAATTTAACGACTGACATTGTTCTGTTAGAAGTGTTTGAAGAGGAATGAGAAACTCTGGAATGGACTTTTCCTCATCAACCGAAATAATTTTTCTCGACTTGTAATCATATTTATATCCAAAATGTTGGGTTTTCCGAGAATTGGGACTGTCAGTTATAGAAGTCCAAGGATTTTGGTCAATTGATTTTATAATCTCCAACCCCTGAAGATTCAAATCCTGATAAAACAAACCAGATGGAGTTGTTGACATATTGAAAAGCTTGTTATAACTTGAGTTATAACAAAAAATCAAAATTTTTAAATCCTTGTACATATTATTTTATCCCATCATTTTCTCAAAGGAAATGAGATTTTTCATAGCCATTCTCTGTCCGCAAGGTCTTGACAAGTCATAGCAAATCTGTATCCACCAGAAGTAGATTTTCTTCTGTGCCCTTATCCGAATTTTTTCTTTCATTTTCTGACAAAAAGAGAAATATGCCAGAGCTGTTTCGGTTGACAATTCTTTTCCATTCACCCACCATTCCTTGGATCCATCAGTATATTCAATCGCTGGAAGACCACCTTCTCGGTGCGATTGTCCATTGACCGCCCACTCCCTGTATCCATCATGTTCAACAGCGGGAAGATCGTCTTCCCGATGAAGAAGACCATTAACACTCCAACTTTTATTTCCATTCCAACCCTCAAAAGATGGAAGACCGCCTTCACGATGTAGCCACCCGTTGACATACCAATATTTACCATTCACACCTTCAACAGCAGGAAATCCACCCCCGCGGTGTAGTTTACCATTTACCCACCACTCCTTGTATCCATTAGCATATTCAATAGCGGGAAGACCTGCGGGAAGACCTGCGGGAAAACCTGCGGGAAGACCATCATCACGATGAAGAATACCATTGACATACCATTTCTTAGTTCCATCGGCATATTCAAGTGCAGGAAGTCCGTCTTCGCGATGCCAGCGTCCATTCACCCACCATTCTTTATCTCCATTAGACCGTTCAATAGCAGGAAGACCGCCGTCACGGTGTGTTTGACCAATTTCATTTCTATAAACTGGTGGGTTCATACTCAAGATTACTCAACTTGTTATAACTTAATGTTATAACAAAAAATCAAATTTAATAAATACTTATAATTTGTTTATGGTTTCATCATATTTTGATACATCTCCAGATTTTTCAAGGCCATTCTCTTCCCACAACCACTTGGATGGTTCAAATCGTAGCAAATCTGTATCCACCAGAAGTAGATTTTTTTTTGAGCCTTGGCCAACTTTTTTTCTTGCATTTTCTGACAAAATGACATGTATGCAATAACTTGGTCATTTGACAATTTGCGTCCACACAACCACCACCTCTTATCTCCATTAACCCTTTCTACAGCAGGAAGTCCGCCTTCGCGATGAAGTTGATCATTGACCCACCACTCCTTATCTCCATTAATCCATTCAACAGCAGGAAGGCGGCCTTCACGATGAAGTTGTCCATTAAACCACCACTCTCTGTAGCCATCATAATTTTCAACAGCAGGAAGGCCGCCCTCACGGTGAAGGTCCCCATTGACATACCACTTCTTACTTCCAGAAGACCATTCAACCGCGGGAAGTCCACCATCACGATGTCGTTGTCCATTGACCCACCACTCCTTGCTTCCATTAGCATTTTCAACAGCAGGAAGGCCGCCCTCACGGTGAAGGTCCCCATTGACATACCACTCTTTAGTTCCATTAGTCCGGTCAACAGCGGGAAGTCCTCCATCACGATGAAATTCTCCAATTTCGTTTCTGTAAAATATCGGGCTCATACTCAAGATTGTTATAACTTAAGTTATAACAAAAAATCAAAATTTTCTTAACTTACTTCATCATAGTCTCAAACTCTTCCAAGTTTCTCTGTGCCATTCTCTTCCCACAACCGCTTGGATGGTTCAAATCGTAGCAAATCTGTATCCACCAGAAGTAGATTTTTTTTTGAGCCTTGGCCAACTTTTTTTCTTGCATTTTCTGACAAAATAATGCATATCTAATAGCTTGAGCATCTGATAACTTGATATCATTAATCCACCATTCCTCCAACCGCAAATTTTCGCCACAAAAATACTTTATAGCAGGAAGTCCTCCTTCACGGTGGCGAAGTCCATTGACATACCACTCAGTAGTTTCGTTAATAAAATAAATAGCTGGAAGGTCTCCAGCACGATGTCTTTTTCCATTAACATACCACTCCTTAGATCCACGAGGCCATTCAATAGCCGGAAGTCCACCATCCCGATGGAGTTTTCCATTGACCCACCACTCTTTAAGTCCATTAGAATATTCAACAGCGGGAAGTCCGTCATCACGATGAAGTTGTCCACTTTCATTTCTGTAAACTATCGGGGTCATACTCAAGATTGTTATAATTTAAGTTATAACAAAAAATCAATTTTAATTATTAATACTTATGTTTTCATCATAGTCTCAAACTCTTCCAGATTTTTCAAGGCCATTCTCTTCCCACAACCACTTGGATGCTCCAAGTCGTAGCAAATCTGTATCCACCAGAAGTAGATTTTTTTTTGAGCCTTGGCCAACTTTTTTTCTTGCATTTTCTGACAAAAAAGGTTGTATGTAATAACTTGGTCATCTGACAATTTGCGTCCACACAACCACCACGACTTAGTTCCATCAACCCTTTCAACAGCAGGAAGTCCACCTTCGCGATGAAGTTGTCCATTAACCCACCACTCCTTATCTCCATTAATCCGTTCAATAGCAGGAAGTCCGCCTTCACGATGACATTTTCCATTGACATACCATTGCTTATGTCCATTAGCACATTCAAATGCTGGAAGGCCGCCTTCGCGATGACATTGTCCATTGACATACCATTTTTTAGTTCCATCAACACACTCAATGGCGGGAAGACCATCTTCACGATGGAATTTTCCATTGACACACCACTCCTTACCTCCATCAGCATTTTCAACAGCAGGAAGACCACCATCACGATGTAGTTTTCCATTGATACACCATTCCTTACCTCCATTACCATATGTAATAGCAGGTCCGTCTTCGCGATGCATTTTTCCATTAAAATACCACTTCTCACCCCCGCCGGTAAAATACACAGCAGGTCCCCCGACGCGATGAAGGTGTCCATACACCCACCACTCCTTGTCGCCGTTCGCCCACTGAACAGCAGGAAGTCCTCCGTCGCGATGGAAAAATCCAATCGAATCTTTGTGTTGATATTCTTCGAACGCCATTGCCTGATACCGTATAATTTACTTGTATATTAAAAAAATCAATATTTTCTTTTAAATTATTACACATGTAATTAATAAATATTGATTATTTACAATAATTTAAAATTTTAGACAGGACGTATTATGGACCGTGAATACATTATGCCGCGTGAATACAAAAACGCCGAGGGACTTCTTCATCGTGAAGGCGGACTTCCCGCTGTTGAATTTGCTAATGGGCGTAAGGAGTGGTGGGTCAACGGACACCGACATCGTGATGGTGGACTTCCAGCACTTGACCACGCAAATGGTTCTAAAGAATGGTATGTCAATGGACAACTCCATCGCGATGGTGGACTTCCAGCGGTTGAACGAGTTGACGGAACTAAATCGTGGTATGTCAATGGTCACCGTCATCGTGAAGGCGGACTTCCCGCAGTTGAGTATCCTGCCGGAAGTAAGTTTTGGTATGTCAATGGAGAATGTCATCGTGATGGAGGCCTTCCTGCTATTGAACGGTCTAATGGAACTAAGGAATGGTATGTCAATGGTCACCGTCATCGTGAAGGCGGACTTCCAGCTGTTGTTTGGCCTAATAGATATAAACAGTGGTGGTTGTGTGGACGAATATTGTCAGATGACCAAGTTATTGCCTACACAACATTTTGTAAGAAAATGGTGGAGAAAAAGCGTAGTCGGGCTCAGAAGAAAATTTACTTCTGGTGGATACAGATTTGCTACGACTTGGACCATCCAAGCGGCTGTGGGAAGAGAATGGCCTTAAAAAACTTGGAAGAGTTTGAGACTATGATGAAAGTATAAGTATTTCTTCAAGTATTTCTTCAAGTTGAATTATTTTTTTGTAATAATTCAAGAAAATTTTGATTTTTTGTTATAACTCAAGTTATAACAGCAATCTTGAGTATGAAATCAATTTACAAAAAAACTAAGATGGACCACCGCCAACCCGAATACAAACATCCACCGATTGTGTGGGCTGATGGAACTAAACTATGGTATCTCAATGGAAAACTTCATCGCGGGCGCGGACTTCCTGCTGTTGAGGTATCTAATGGAGGTAAGGAATGGTGGGTCAATGGTCAACGACATCGTGTAGACGGACTTCCTGCGGTTGAATATGCCAATGGAAACAAGGCTTGGTATGTCAATGGAAAAGAACATCGTGATGGTGGTCTTCCCGCTATTGAACAGTCTGGTGGAAGTAAGTCGTGGTATGTCAATGGACTCCGACATCGTGAAGGCGGCCTTCCTGCTGTTGAATTTAAGGACGGAACTAAGTCGTGGTGGTTGTGTGGACGCAAATTGTCAGATGACAAAGTTATTGCTTATACATCATTTTGTAAGAAAATGGTGGAGAAAAAGCGTATTGTGGCAGAGAAGAAAATCTACTTCTGGTGGATACAAATTTGCTATGACTTGGACCACCACAGCGGTTGTGGGAAGAGAATGGCCTTGAAAAATTTGGATGTGTTTGAGACCATGATGAAAGTATGAGTAACAATAAATAATTCAAGAAAATTTTGATTTTTTGTTATAACTCAAGTTATAACAACAATCTTGAGTATGACCCCAATAATTTACAGAAATGCTTTGGGAGAATATCACCGTGACGGTGGACTTCCCGCTGTTGAATGGGATAATGGAACTAAAGAGTGGTGGGTGAATGGAGAACGACATCGTAGTGGCGGACTTCCTGCTGTTGAGTATGTTAATGGAGATAAGGCGTGGTGGGTGAATGGACAACTCCATCGTGAGGGCGGACTTCCCGCGGTTGAACGAGCTGACGGAACTAAATCGTGGTATGTCAATGGTCACCGGCATCGTGAAGGCGGTCTTCCGGCAATTGAATGGTCTAATGGGGATAAATCGTGGTATAAAAACGGACTACTTCATCGCGATGGTGACCTTCCTGCTCTTGAATGGTCTAATGGGGATAAATCGTGGTATAAAAACGGACTACTTCATCGCGATGGTGACCTTCCTGCTCTTGAACGGGCTAATGGAGATAAGAGTTGGTGGGTCAATGGACAACATCATCGCGAAGGCGGACTTCCAGCTGTTGTTTGGCCTAATAGATATAAACAGTGGTGGTTGTGTGGACGAATATTGTCAGATGACCAAGTTATTGCATACACAACATTTTGTAAGAAAATGGCGGAGAAAAAGCGTGTTCGGGCTCAGAAGAAAATCTACTTCTGGTGGATACAGATTTGCTACGACTTGGACCATCCAAACGGTTGTGGGAAGAGAATGGCACAGAGAAACTTGGAAGAGTTTGAGACTATGATGAAGTAAGTTAAGAAAATTTTGATTTTTTGTTATAACTTAAAATTTTAGATGCTCAATGACGACACGTGAATACAGAAACGCCGAGGGACTTCTTCATCGTGACAATGACCTTCCCGCTATTTACGCTTATGGTGGATATAAGGCGTGGATGGTCAATGGAAAACGGCATCGTGAAGGCGGACTTCCCGCGGTTGAATGGTCTGATGGTGGAGGTAAGGAGTGGTGGGTCAATGGACAACGCCATCGTGATGGTGGACTTCCTGCTGTTGAAAATGCTAATGGAAGTAAGAAATGGTATGTCAATGGACAATGTCATCGCGATGGTGGTCTTCCTGCTATTGAACGTGTTGAAGGAGACGCTGATGGAACCAAGGAATGGTATGTTAATGGACTTCTTCATCGTGATGGTGGACTTCCCGCCATTGAGTGTGTTGATGGATCTAAGCAGTGGTGGGTCAATGGACAACAACATCGCGAGGGGGGACTTCCAGCCGTTGAGTATCCTGAAGGAGGTGATGATTATGAAAATGAGTGGTGGGTAAATGGACGAGAGTTGTCAGAAGAAAAATCTCTCAAATATTTCTCCTTTTGTCAGAAAATGAAAGAAAAAATTCTGTTAAGAGCTCAGAAGAAAATCTACTTCTGGTGGATACAGATTTGCTACGACTTGGACCATCCAAGCGGATGTGGGAAGAAAATGGCACAGAGAAACTTGGAAGAGTTTGAGACTATGATGAAGTAAGTTAAGAAAATTTTGATTTTTTGTTATAACTTAAGTTATAACAACCTTGAGTTAAAGATGGCCCGCACAAAATTATCCGCAAGGGGGGTTGTTTACCCACCAGAAAGTATCACTATTGAGGAACTCATCGCTATCGCAAGTCAATATGAAATTTATATTCCTAAAGGGAGTACTAAAACGGAAATGATAGTGATTTTGGCATACAAAAATAACATCTTCAAAAAATACAAAGAGAATAATTAATATATTCAAGCTCAGCGTAAATCATTTGATTTAAATAATCAAATCAACCATTGTATCAATAAATTGTATCAATAAATTGTATCAATAAATTGTATCAATAAGGAGGAATTTGTCGACTTTAGCGAGCACTAATTCCTATTGTTTTTGTATAACTACAACTGTCAGAAAGTTTACATTAAAATCTTGTAATTAATTACAAGATAAAACTTATTTATGAATCTTACAAGAGTTTTTATGCAATAATAAATTTAATAGTTGGTTTGAAAAGATCGGTGAGCTCCTTATGCATTTTCTTTTTAAGCAATACCCGCTTATACTGGTTAGTCATAAACTTGTCAACCTTGAACACGGCAGATAGAAGTTGGTCTATTGGTTTTGCCAAGGCCTTCAAATAATAATTAAAATCAAGCATAATACTCCCACAGTGGTCTTTATAGTAGTCGTATGCTTCAATCTGTTCGTATTGTTTCGCTTTTTCACCCAACGGATGGGTTACGATAACATATTCAAGACGCGTTCCAACATCAACTCGACCTCCACGGTCTCGGATTTTCTGTGCGAGTTGGACTTGTGCGGGGAGACAACGAATATAAAACTCTTTTTCGTCCATTGTATTTTTGAGTTTCAACTTGTTTTCTCTATCTAATCCACTTTTCGGAAGAAAATCTACAGTGTAGTCGCCCATCTTGACCTTTTTCTTATTGCCCAGAATAAGCGATGTACTCATATCTCCAATATTTCCAACAGACTTTGTTATTATAAAATCCTTTGATGGATAAGTATACGAGAGAAGATTATTCATATAATCTACACAAACATTTAAAATAGTTTCTTTAGTTTCATATTTAAAAATTCTCATGACAATGTTCTCATACACCATCTTTACAAAATTGCTCTTATCTCGCCGTGATAGCAAAACTCCTTTCTTCTCTATTTTATCAACAAGTCCTTCATCCTCGTAGTATTTCAAACTCATATAACACTTTGCTGTCAGAATAAGAAACCGCCAATAAATAAACTTTTCAAACTCAAGTTTCATTGGTTTCGGAAAAAGCGCACTCACTTCCGTAGACACTTTTTTTCCATATGCCCACAACTCTTCTGGAGTGTTCAGGTGTGGAAATCGTACATAGTTTGAATCGGTATCACCATACACAATCTCGCCTCTGTATTCTTCAGTAATAATTTTCATCACCCGCTGAATACTCTCTCGCCCTTTAGCAGTGACACACATCGCTCCGGGCATCAATGGCAGATATCCTCTCCTAACACCCATTGCTCCATATGCCGAGTTTGAAGATACTTTGTATGAAAGCTGACGGCATTCCAACACACCAATCATTGCACACAACTTCTCCACCTCGTCTTTATCGTCTACTGTTAAAAGTTTACGTTCGAGCTCTTCCTTTTTTATTCTGGCAGTTTTTCGGGCACTAATCAAATCCTCCAACAAACTTGGCATAATGCCCTTGGGTTCTTTAAGAAATCGAAAGTGGCGATGTCCACACAATACATTAAGAACCTTTCCCTTGCGTTTTTTTATATCGTGTGGACACCCGTTGTGCTCATCCCAATCAAAGATATGGCATTTACTGTCGGGAATATCAACTCCATCAGGGACAAATGTGGAATAACATACATTGTGCGAAATCATAATACTTGGGTATAGCGATGCAAAATCAAATGGAACAACCTTGTCGTATATTCCCGGAACAGGGTCAATAACAAATGCTCCTTGATAATGCTCATCATCTCCGGTATTATACACATCTTTTTCAACCACTACTCCTTCCTTCATACATTTCTTATACACTTGTGAAAAAACCTTGAGTTGTTGCCCCTGTGTATAAAGTTTAAAGATGGGAACATTGGTGACCATCGACATTTCTGTCAAACTATACCAGTGCTGAAGTTTATCGAACAGTCGGTACACAAGCATTGAATCCTGAACACAATACTTGCCAATCAATCCCAGTTTCTTAGGAGCATCTGGAGTTTTATTTTTACCTTTGAGATAATAGGCAAAAATCTGTTTAGGAGTAATTGGGTCCTTTGATTCTCCAAGAAAATGGTCAGATACAAACTTAAGTGTATATGTATTGAATTTGTAATCGCGCTTAACAAGTGGGAGAAGGTCAATAAATAATCTTCCTTCAGCATCAAGGTATTGAAAATGTTGATTCTTGAACGCTGCAGATGACCAATCGATTGTTTTTTCTTCCGAGTGTCCGTACATGTCAAACCCCTGTCTATCAAACTCGTTGATAACCATGTGTAGTTTTGCCCTGTCAATGAGGTATGGAATGTCAAATGTAAAAATGTTGTATCCGATGATAATATTGGGTTGTTTCTCAATAATCAGATCGACAAATGACTGGAGAAGGTCAATCTCGTTGTCGCACAGAATAAGTTCAACATCTTCGCCGACGGTGATGTGATCTGGTTGAAAAAGACTGATGAGAATTTTTTCATAGTTTGTTTCATCTCTGCCAAAAATACACGAAATCTGAAATACAACATCTCCAGATTTCTCGGCGTTGGGCATTTTATTTGGGTCGGTAGAGTTTACTTCAATATCATAAGACATCTTCAGCGGCTTTACAATTTTATCAGAGTTGTGTGTGGTGATGTGTTTCCAACTAACTGAATATTCTTCAGCATAGGTTATTTTATCATCCGTATGAGTTGATGTTCCCGTAAACATAATCCATCCAGTCATTGGAATGTCAAGAAAACACGTCAGCTGTAGTTCATTACTGGCATTATCCTCGTGCATTTTGAGTTGGATGAACCCCAAGCCCAAAATGTTGAGTGGTTTCTTGATTTTGAAAAATAAAGTTTTTATATCAATCCTTGATGAGAATGTACAACAAAGGTATGGATATGTCGCATCAGGATTTTTACTGGCGTAATACAACGGTTTCTTATACACCAGAGTTTTTTTTAGCGGCTTCTTTTCTTTCAAAAGCTCGTCGAGTTTATTGCCAAGAAGTTGGATTTTTGACACAGACCATTCTGTATTTCTTGGCAGTTCAAGATAAACATATGGTTTGAAATCATCAACTCTCAAACATATAGTTTCGTTGTTTTCACCCAACCCGTAAATTCGCATACTTGTTATCTCGGTCTGTCGCTTGTCGTCTTTCCACGAGTAGATGTACATTGGCTTTTTTACTTTGGAGATGGGCATATCGGGGATTTCTTTAGAGATTTCTTTAGAGATTTCTTTAGAGATTTCTTTAGAGATTTCTTTAGAGATTTCTTTAGTCGTCGACATTTATTTTTATAGGTGTCTAATAATTCATTATTATAAATCAATTAATTAATTGATTTCGAGAGATTATTCGAGAGTTACAACTATTCCATCGTGGTCTGACAACCATTTGTTATCGATTCTAACAGTTCCGACATTAACAATCGATAGAATGTGTTGATTTGACATTGTTTTATCGTAAGCTTCAGAGTGCTTACCAGACCAGAAGCGATTTTCGTGCCAAGTAGGTGTGTCAACAAAATCGTTATTGAACTCTGTGTGAGAACCTCTAATATTAGAATCGCCCACCCAAATCCAATTAGGTTTCTTTGTAAGCTCACTCTTGATGCTTTGAATTTGAAGGTCGCGCAATGATTTAATATGTGCTGTTTGACCAGACTCCAGATGTGCAGTGGCAATCCGTAGTTCAATGCCTGCAGTATTGACAATGTCGACGAATGAACACGTTCTGCCTTCTGATGACATTAACACGGTAAAACTTTTAGCAATAAGTTTTACCGACGACTTCAAAAGAATAACTTCCCCGTATGCTCTCCCAGAGGTGTTGTTTTCGTAGGGATGCTTGAATGCCGAGACGTACTGTCCTGTCTTAACAAGCATCTGTTCGATAATGAGCCACGTGTTGTATAAAACTTCTTGGAGACATACAACATCATTTGATGTTTCTTTTATAATGCGACAAATCTGTTCAGTCCTCCAGTCGAGATTTATGACATTGGCGAAAATATTCCAACTCAGAATTGATGTCGACATTGTTATGTTAATAATGTTAGTTAAAAAAATCAATATTTAATATTTATAAATAAGTTAATAAATGGCTGATGATTATCTTAAAAAATGGTTTTGTGGACCATATGACTGGGAGTTGTATTTTAGAATATCAAATCATATTGTCCCCATTGTTTTAAAGGATGCATTACGTCAGGGGTTTGTGTTTTATATTTATGGGGGTAAAGCAGTTGATGCTCACATGAATAAACTAGATACAATAGGTTCTCCAGACTGGGATATAAAATGTGAACGCTTTAACGAATTGGCTGAGTTTATCCGCGATGGTATAATAAAGCAATTACCAAAAATTGAATTATCCACAGATGGTGTTAGTCTGGGTGATACCCGGGGTATTCAAATTGGTATTATAACAAATAATGATAGATGTAAGAAGCTATATTTTGTCGATGTGTTTTACAAACAACAGACTAATACTCAGGCAATAAAATATATTGATGGTCTACCATATATTACTCGCGCAGATTTAGTAGATGACCTTAGACAAACAGTTGTTGACCGCACCGAAGCATTCAGGTTGGCAATTTTAAACTTAGAAGACAAAAGAATAGAATTTTTAGAACGGAAAAAGAAGGAAATTGACGAAATTCAAAATACTATAAATACAAGTATAGACGAAATTGTTAGTACACTAGAAAAAAGCAATCCGAGATTAAAAAACCTGAAGGTTATTAGGAGAAAAGTAGATGATCTTAAAGATTTTTCTATAGAGTACGGGCGAATAAAATCACGTCCCGATAGTCTACAAGTTCAATATCAGGAAGCAGAAATAGATATGATGAAAAATAAGCTGGACCGTACCAAAAAACGACTGTCTATGTTGGAACATTTTTATACTTCGAGAGAGATAGAGGAAGAAGGAGAAGAAGAATAAATACCAATGGATGGCGAAGGATGAAATGATAAGAAAATTTTGATTTTTTAAAGGATGTTTTATGTTTAGTACCAAATGTCTACTACCGCTGTCGAGTGCGAAAATATTGTGCGGGAGTGCGGGTTGCTGGCAACCATCAAGAATATGCTGGATGAGCGGCGAGATCATATTTTTATCTGCTACCACAACGGAATCCGGACAACTCCGCACGACCACCTTTTTGCGATCCGAGAGTGGTGTGAGGATACATTCAATCATCCCGAGAGCGGAGTCAACTTCTGCACTGATATTATGAATGACTTTCAGTGGTCGAGCGACATCATCACGACCGACGATACATTTGATTCCTATGTCACTCAGTTTCTGTTGGGAATGAATGTGTGATGTGTTCTTAATGTGTTCTTAATGTGTTCTTAATGTGTTCTTAATGTGTTCTTTGTTTTGAAAAAAAAATAAAAATAGAAAAAAGTCTTGTAATTTAATTACAAGAAATTAATTTTGATTTATTTAGCTTCTAAATATGTTTAAACTGAAATGGTTCTTAAACTTGAAAAATATTCTGAAAAGTCATTGGCGATTTTTGGCGACACTACGCCGCATAAAGACCAGTTATTGGCGCTTGGTGGAAAATTCATCTCAAATCTAAAGGGACGTCCGGGGTGGATTTTTTTTCTGAATATGCGCGAAAAGCTGGAAGAGTTTGTTGCGGAGATTAACTCATGTGTCAATTCGAGTTTGCCAGTGCCAGTATCGACCCCAGATTCTATTGACGATCTTGTTTATATTCCATCAACGGACACATCTAAAGAACTGACCAATACATTGCATGGAATTCAATTTATGATTAGACAACTTCAACATCAGTTCAATGTTGTTATGGACCTTGTTGAAAAGTCTCGGGTTGACCAACCAAAGGTACAACCAAAGGTACAACCAAAGGTACAACCAAAGGTACAACCAAAAGACCAACCCCAAGATGATTTTTCCGAAGATATTGGTGAAAAACCCAAGTCTCTTCTTCGGCGGTAAGCCTCCTTCTGCGGTAAGCCTCCTTCGGCGGTAAGCAGTAAATTATTTTCTTGTAATTAATTACAAGAACTTGATAAAGACCTTAATAATGAATAAATGGGGAAATAAACTGTTAAAAATCCGCCGACCAGACCTATATAAAGGCTTAATTAACTCTTTAACATTCGATAAAAAACAATGGACTAATAAGGTTGGTGAACATATCACCGAAGAATTGTGTCTTCTCCAAAGACAAGAATTTTACAAAAAACTTACGGTTATAGTCACGGAAAGTGGGTGGAAATATAATCTTGATGTAGAAACTGAGCAGGATATTATAGAAGTTAAGACGCAGACCTATCACACCCACGGAACTGCTGATGAAAAGATTTTGGGAGTTGTGATTAAGTATGCTGAAGTCCCACGATTAATTAATAAAAACTTAAAAATCGTGTGTATTGGTGGAGCAGAGAAAGCATCTAGAGAAAAGCATGGTGTTCTATCCGGTGTAAGATGTAATCCGGAAAAACAGATGCTTCTTGATTGTGCTAAAAAGTTAAGAATGGAATACCTAGGAGCATCTGATATTCTCAAGGCCTTACTAAATTAATTAAATAATTAATTTGTAATCAAAACCTCTGTAGTTTTTGATTCTGGATTCTTGGAATTGATTGCGCGCCGACACGAAATGATTTGTGTAGTATAAACTGGAGACGGAAATGCATCCTTTACCAACTTAACGCTGGAATTACTCATTAAAAATTTTATTTTATTATTATTTATACTATTACAAAGACTAAATAAAGCTGTATGGGAGTCTCTATCAAAGCCGTCAGATGTGTACTTTACAAATGAATTGGTAGATTCGGGAGCATATGGTGGGTCAAGATATATAAAATCTCCCACACCTATACACGTTGATAAAGAATTTACAAACGAACTTGGTGTAAACACAACGTCTTTAATAAGTTTAGAAACAGACCTGATATGATCTTCGTCAAATATAGAGGGGTTTGAATAGTTCCCAAATGGGACATTAAAACCATTTGGACCCTCTCTATACACCCCCCGAAAACACGTTTTATTCATAAATAACAACATTGCCGACGCCATACATGTGGTTTTATCTTCGAGCGCATTAAATTTTGACCGCGTCCAAAAATAGTATGATTCTTGAGATGTTGATGCTTCTTGGAGAGTTGATGCTTTACGATTTACACATTCATTTTTACAATTAGAAAATTCAGTAATAAGTTTTTGTATTTCAGTAATAAATATAGAGGGGGTTTTCTGTATATTTTTATATAATCCTACAAGGTTGGCGTTTAAATCACTCGCATAGATTGTTCCAGAAACAGTGATTTCTCCTTGGTTTTTGAGTGATAGTAATGCCAGAAGAACACTGCCTCCCCCAAGAAAGGGTTCGTGGTAGTTGGTAATTTTTTTTGGAAATAATTTTAAAATCTGGTCAACAATTTGCGTCTTACCCCCAACCCATTTAAGAAATGGTTTCATTATTATTATTTTTCCGCACGCGGACGAACCCTCGAGTTCGTCCGTAAGCTTGGTCGGTGGGTTGTGTAATAGCTCAATAATTCCAATCTTTGTTTTACCACTATATCCTTTAATGTTTTTTTCCTTACACATCTTAACTAAGTCGTTTCGACACAATGTTGAATATTCTGATGAGTTGTTCATTGATTTAGTATTTAGTAATTGACTTTATATTTAATTTCAGTATTAATTAAAATCAACGCCTAACCATATACTCTTTATAAGTTTTACCAATCATTGCAAGATTAACATCATACGCTTTTTGGTCCCGGGGGTCTGGAGACCAATTTACCCCAGGATATGAATCAATTACTTTAAAAAATATCGAGGATAAATTAGAAATATCACCCGCCTGATTTGGAAACTTACGAGACTCGTTTAAAAAACTTATAAGTTTGTAGATATCATTAGTCATATAGGGTCCTATCAAAGGACCTTGTGCTCTTTTATTGACAAGAATGATAAACTGAGCTGTTAAATCTAATGAATCGTAATTTTTTAACTCGTATTGATTAGCGAACCGTCTACTTAAGCCAGGATTGGCTGCAAAGAAACAGTTTTGTATTTCTTCAGCATACCCAGCAATAACTAATACAGAAAGGCCTCTATACACGTCAAGAAAATTAACTATTTCCGTTATTGCTTCTGCTCCATAACCGTCAACACTCATCTTTTTATCAGTACAACCCATAATACTGTAGGCCTCATCGATAAATATAATAGACTCTAAACCATTCCCTAAAAATTTATTAGTTTTAGTGGCTGTTTGCCCCACGAAGTTTCCGACAACGTCCTTTGCCGACCCAACTATTACATTATTTGAGTCTTTAAGGAGAAGGCCAAGTTTTCCATACACGTGTCCCATAACCTGTGCCAATTTAGTTTTGCCAGTACCGGGTCCTCCAGTTATTGCAATGTTAAGAAAACTATCAAGAAATGAATTAATGCTTTTAGCAAAAATAAAAATCTGGTTAGCTAAGAAATCCCGCATTTCCGACCGAGCGTCGCCAGTAAGAGTTTCGATTCCATCTTTGGTGTCTTGTATGGCTGATAATATATTCTGAGATATAATAATTGTGGATATTTCAGTTTGTGATTTTTCTTTAGCAAGCAATATAATAGCTTCTATTAGTGGTCTCATTGAAAACTCTTTGTTTTCTTCAGATGTGTCATAATCTTGTTTTTGTAGATGCGAAAGTATGTCATAGTATTTATACCATTTTTCCAATGCCAACTTTTTTATATTTTGTTGTATGGCAGTTAAAAAGTTGGCATCTTTCGCTAATCCTAATATATATTGCGTATTTATTTTTTGATCGGTCGATGTAATCTTACTTGACAAATTTTCCAACGACTCAGCCGTAAACTCGTAAGATGAAGCGGAAGCGGAAGCTGAAGCTGAAGCTGAAGCTGAAGCTGAAGGACCAGCGGCAACTTTATCTTTAATATAGGTTGTAATATTCGCATAAGATTCTGGTACATATTGAACTTGTGGCCGAGGTGGAGGTTTAAACTTATCGTCGATGGGTTTAAGATGTTTTTGTTTTACATCTCCATTGTCTAGTTTTTCATAATCACTCATTTGTAGTAGACCACTTATGGCTTCTTCCGTCGCATCTTCCCAAGTAGCGTCCGATATAGGATAATCCTCCCATTTAACAAGCCTATAAGTTTTACCAGCCGTTTTATTGTGCAGCCCCCAATAAATTGGGTGTGTATTAAAAAATTCATTTTGTTTTGTGTTAGTTTTCTCTACTTTACGCTCTACTATATAATATTCGGCTTGAAGAACTCCTCCATCTGATGGTCGAGCCTTTTTTTTTTCTTGGTAAGCCATTTATTATAATTATAATTATAATTATAATTATAGTTTAAAACCGGATGGATAAATCATAATCTCAATGTTCTTGTTGGCGCACTCCCAACGGAACGCACTCTCCATTCCGGCATCCACGCGTGCGAATGTCGTTTCAGAATTGTAATCAATACCGGGGTAGTTTTTAAACAGTCCGGGATGTCGATTAATCGTTGAGAAAATCACCTTTTCTTTCGGAACAGCTGGCTTCCAATCGTCATCGGGGCCAGTATAACTATACTCGCACATTTCGGGGTAATCCATACGTGAATCCTTAAGTGAATCTTTAAGTGAATCTTGTCCTGTAGTCATTTATTATAGTTATAAATCTTTAAATATTTATTATTCTCTGGTTGTCAGCAGATAGATATTTAAGCATATGTTCATACGATGTTGGAGAGAACCCAATCTCCTTCATCTTTAAAATAAATCCCAAGAGGCCTATTTCAATGTTTGGCTTCTTTGTTTTAAGGGATTTTATTAGTTCAGCGTCAATAAACTTGGCAGAGCCAAAGTCTATCATATACAGCTTATTATCTTTAAGCATATAGTTGAGAAGATTGGGGTCGCCTTGGAACACGCCTATTTTATCAAGGGTCTTGAACAACCTGATGATTTCCTGTTGTCGGCTTTTTCCAACTAATCCGCCACTTCTAGCTATAAAGGTGTAGAGATGTTCGTCCATTGTTTCCATAATGACATACTTGCTATCTAAACTGTAGTCAACGATTTTTGGAGATATAAAATACAGGGCGCACTTTCGTTGAATATTAATTTCGTCAATAATCTTGTTGGTTGATTTATTTTTTCTAAATTGTTTTCCGGCATAAGTACACTTAAACTTATCTTCAACAAGAAATGTTCTTGCCTCTTTACCTTTATCTCCGAGTTGAGATAGCACTTTATATTTTTTATCCATATTTATAATAAGCTTTTATATTATCGTGTCGTGTTAAGTAATAATTATTTAAACAGACCACGAATAATAAAATGGATAGTAAACCTAGCAAAATTAAAATTCTTCAGGAGTTTAAGACTCAACTTGTAGATTTTTTTGACGCTCTTATTATACAGTTTCCAACAGATAGCGATCTGTGTATGTTGAGAATATTTTTTAATAATCAGATAGATATTGTTAAGGTGATGAATGTGTTTATCGCAAAACTTCTACCTCTAAAAGAAAATATTAAACGACGAGACGTTAACTTTTTCTTGGGTACGGGGGCGTCAGCACTGTTTGAAAACTTTGACAAGAGCAAGGTCAACTATTTCAAAATATTGTGGCAGTCCGATTCACTAGATGATGATGACCGGACAGAAATCTGGAAATGGTTTGACCTTTTCATTAATCTTGCTGAAAAGTTTAGTAGAACAGAATAATATAATTAAAATTATATTTAAAAACTATAGCAAATATAAAATGTCAACCGAAATTCCCAAAGAAATTCCCAAGGAAGTGGGTAATCTCACCTATGACAGTTTGACAGCAAAATCGTTTATTGTGGTTGGAGACAGAAATACATATGATGCTATAATTAAAGAAATGGGCGGGGTGTGGAATCCCAGAACAAAACCTCACGCCGGATGGTGTGTTAATAAAATCCACGAACCTGCCCTTAAAAAATTAATTGACCGCGTTAATAAGAGAGATGATGACCACATGTCCACATTATTAAGTACATCTCAACAAGGAATACCATTAGAAACTGCAACTCGAAAAAATAAAAAAAATAAGGATAAAGAACCCAAGCCTAAAAAAATACATGTTCGTAAAAATAAAAAGGATAAAACGGAGGTTAAAACGGAGGTTAAAACGGAGGTTAAAACGGAGGTTAAAACGGAGGTTAAAAACGACATTGATGAAAACCTATTCACACCACATTTTGACGAGAAAATAGATAAGGGTCGAGAGGTTGATAATGTAAAGAAACCAGATGAAGAGGTAGAAAACGTGAATGTGAACAATGGAGAGGTAGAAAACGTGAATGTGGATATGACAAGACAGGATGAGGAGAAAACGGACGAAGAGGTAGATGTGGATATGACAAGACAGGATGAGGAGAAAACGGACGAAGAGGTAGATGTGGATATGACTAGACAGGATGAGGAGAAAACGGACGAAGAGGATAGAGAGAAAACGGAGGATGAGGATAGAGAGGATGAGGATAGAGATGATGAAGAGAAAACAGATGAAGAGGATAGAGATGATGAAAAGAAAACAGAGGATGAGGATAGAGATGATGAAGAG
>Ga0194045_1000081_pt1 | contig 26993 bp, 38 predicted proteins | sample JunL6211m_MetaG_FD_161686 | JGI IMG/M metagenome (GOLD analysis project Ga0194045, IMG submission 161686) | Anoxic zone freshwater microbial communities from boreal shield lake in IISD Experimental Lakes Area, Ontario, Canada - Jun2016-L626-11m | ecosystem: Environmental > Aquatic > Freshwater >...
GTTAAAGAGTTAAGACCAGTAAAGTTATTAGTACATTGATCAACCATATCCTTAATAAATTTGTGTTCTACCATAGTTGGGGAATTAAAGCCCACTCAAATGAGCAGGCTTGATTAAGGGGAGATAATTTTTTCTTTGACCATAATAGTCTTTAGATCTTTAATAAAGTGTGGACCATTAAGATGTACGAGAGCCCTAACTATATCTATAGCTATCTGAGGGTTTCTTATTACTAATGGTTCTAACCTTAAGAGGTCATCAAATTGGATCTTATCCTCGGACAGTGTTAGACATAGAATATCCATAGAGCCACTGCCAGCCAAGAGATCTCGTAACATAGAGAGGGATTTATTGGTGATTAATTGTTTACATATGTAATGATATCCTCCATCTCTTGACGTAGCTTCCATCCAAATCCACGAAGTCTCATATAATCTGAGATATCAAGAGACCACATTAGCCAATCAAATAGAGTATTGTCTCTATCTGATGTAACAAGAACACGCTTAAGTCTATCAGATGGTCTAAGCTCCTTAACCTTTATCCTTAATCTATCTATCTTAAGGGAAGCTATCATCTTATACTGATCCACTATTAACGTCTCATGATACTTTATCTGAAGATCTATTTGTTCTACTGTCATATAATAGCTATTTATTCGTGAAAAATTGTTTTTATTATTGGGGCCATTTTGTCATGTTCTTGGTTGGTGACTTATGACACAGTGTCACTCTCACCATCACCCTCAAAGCTAAAAAGCAAGCCCATAACCTATAATGGACTTGCTTGTTAATCTTATTAAAGGAGAGGATAAAGATCCCCTCCGAAAGTATGTCTAGTTAGTATACTATGGTTGACTAACAGGTTCTACACTAGACTTGTTACCCTGTTTAGCTAGGGCCTGTGCTCTTCTTTCAGCTATACGAGCTACCATACCGCCATTACGCTTGTTACGGTTCTCAGTTCTGAAGGCACGAGCGCCTGCTGCAAAGCTCTCACTTCTCAACCAAACTTCTCCTGATGACTTAGCCACGTCTAAACGTAGGTTACCACTGTACTTACCAGTACCATCAGTTAACATGTCAAAGCCATCGTCTTCGATGTCACTCTCGTGTACTTTAACACTGTCAACATCATAGGCAACAACTCTCTCGGTTGTATTGGTATCCTCATCTGTAATAGATTGGCTACCAGTAACAATACCCAAAGGGCTGCTAAGGTGTAAAATGGCAATCTTCTCCCCAGTGCTCTCTGTGAAGGTCATCTCGACAGATGCAATCTCTAGATTACTCTGTTTCTTGTCTTTAAGGAATTCTCCTAATTTCATAATTAACAATTTGTTATTAATAAATACGTATGCAATAATCTGCATACAGTGTACACTCAACCATATCTTAGGTTGTTGTGCACGTTTCCCTTCCTCCTTAAGAAAAAAAGATAGTAAGGATTTCTCCCTACTATCTTGTATTAGTCTTGGCTAATTATTTCTTGAGACGCTCACTTCTACGCTTCTCAATGTTGGCCATCATAGTAGAGCGCTTCTCAGCTCTCTGATCTGTGCGGTTGCCCTTGATCCAGGCAGCAATTGTTGTCTCTTGGAAGAGTCCAACTTCTTGACCTGTAGACCAATCAGCCTTGTAACCAACGATTGTGAAGCCCTTAGTAGGATCGTTCTCATCTACTAATGTCCACTTGTCCCCCTCAGCAATCTCCTTACGAATAAAGAGTTCATCAATCTCGATAGCCCCAATCTCAGCATCTGTAGAGCATCTAATAGATAGAGTCTCTGCCAATCTGCCTACAAAATAGGGTTCTCCTTCACGATCAACGATGCCTGAATCTTCAAGCTTGCCGATAAATACTACTTGCTGTTGTTTAGGTGCAGCTCCAATGTCTGATAATTTCATGTTATAGGTTTTACATGTAATTAATTAATTAAGATACCATTCTAATGTTAGGTTGCTTGGCACGTTTCCCTCCCCGCTTAGAAAAAAAGAGAGCGGTTTTACCCGCCCTCCTTCTTATTCCCTTGTCCAAGCCTTGAGATTGTGTTCTCTTCTCACCTCATTCACTATCTCTACCTTTCTATTATCTATCTCATCTCTATGATCTGTAGTCCACATCCCTCCCTCGAGAATCTGTGGAAACTCCCTGATCAACCTAGTGCACGCTATTCCCTCAACTCTATCCTCCACATACTTATTAAAGTCTGATCTACTACCAACTGCCAAATAGACATAGCCTGGAGCTGTTGTGAATGGATTGACATTAATATAATTGTGGTCTTCTTCCTCCATCCTTAGAGTTGTCATTCCCCACCTCAATCTAATCTCAACTCCAAATACTTTGTTATTACTCACCCTCTCAAAGGTGCAGACATTCTCAATGATATCCTTATTAGCAAGGACAACCTTCATTAACTTATTGATATAGAACATATAATGCAGATTATTAGCTCTGCTAGGCATTTTAGGTTAGAACTGTGGGAGGATTCGAACCTCCCAATGAGCCCCATTACAGTTTAGCATGCATCCTCATCCTCTTGCTGGTTAGCAGCAAACTTAAAGAATGCTGCTTCTCGATCCTTATAACCAGCACTCTCTATTATATCCTTCACATAATCAGAGGTCATTTGCTTATCTTTAGACCAAGGTAATACATATAGAGATATATAATTCTGTGTTGGTTCATCAGGCTTAACTAGTACATTATAATGTATCCTATCAACTATATAACCCTCAGCACTATCATCCTCATAGTTACTTATATTCAATGTGCTGCCAACTGGTGGAATAAATAGCATCTCATCTTCGTAGATAAGTTCATGATCACCATCATCTTTAATTAAATGTATTATAGTAAACATAATTAGACGGATTATATAGCTCCGTTAGGCATTTTTAGGTTACATTGTAATGACACCACACTACCCCACACACGACTGCCAGCGCTCTCCTTATTCTAGCTAACCAGGTTGGCAAGCTAGTTTACCCATCCAGACTGTGCTGTCGGAGACTTATCTCCTTTTGGGAATAAGATCTCCTTTTGGCTGGCCAGATTCTGACCATGACACCTGGCATCGATGGGGGATGGAGGAACACTCAACTTTTCATAGGGTTGTTTAACCTGTAATGGTCCAGAGAAACAACCACTCATAATAAAAAATTTTAAAAAAAATTTGGGAAAAATTCCGTATATTATAGACATGGTAATACTTAAACACCTCCTCATCTATGCCCTCTATGCCTTCTGTATAGAGTACGCCTACAACATAATCCTTGGAAACTACCACATAGGGTTATGGGCTATACCTCCTCTACACCCTGCTAACCTTATATCTGTCCTCCTTATTACCCCTTTATGGGAGGAGGCTGTCTATCGGTATGGTCCTATTACCATTGCCAAGCACTTTGATGAGAAGCTGGTCTTCCCTGTAGTAGTTATGTCATCTCTTCTGTTTGGGTGGTCCCATGATCTCGGAGTACAGGGTATTCTCTTTCAGGGAGTCTTTGGATTCTTCTTGGCTAATGCCTATATAGATGGTAAGGGGTACCAGACCTCAGTTACTCTTCATAGCCTATGGAATCTCTCCTGTATATTATTATTTGATCAGATGTATTATTATTAGTATCTTCGTTAAAATTTATAATATGCTAGATGATTTATTTGTATTCCCTATAGTTATGGTTGATGGTGATGCTGAAGAGCGTAAGGGAGCTCTTGGGATGGGTGAAGACCAGGTTGATGTTATTATTGGAGAAGCTGAGTGTCTTTATGAGGACTTTATATCTGTAGCTGATAGGTGGCTACCTACTGATGAGAGTCTCTCCAAAGCTATGGCTGGGAAATTTGATGCCTGCTATGTTATCTTTGATGGCTGTGGAGGTTATGTTTGCCCATGGACAAAGACCAAATTTAAGCGCAACCTAAAAGCCTTCATTGAGACACGTCCCAAAATGAGAAGCTTAACTATGACCAAGGACGAATTCAAGGATTTATTACTGAAAGATGATAACGTACCAACAGCAGATAAGGGACACAAAGAAGCTGAGTAATCTCTTAGAGGACATTATGACTACAGATACCATCTTGGTAAACTGTCTTCCATCTCACTCCTCTATTACTCACCAGCTCCTCAATCACTATCTCTCTAAGAAGGGGGATCTCTACGAGACTCTCTCTATGGAGCTTCCTACACCTTATCAGTCACAGGTTTGGGATGGGGAGAACTTCGTTCTCTACGATAGATACCTCTCTGGATGGGTAAGAGGTATGTCCTCTCAGCCTCATATCTTTATCTGTAATACAACTATGGATGGGAAAGCCCTCCAAAAATTAAAGCTCTTATGTCCGTCAGCTATTATAGCGGTCCTATATAAGAGCTCGACCTTTCAACCTCACTATTTTGTAGAGGAGAGAGATGATAAATTCGAATGGGAATGATAGAGGATCTTCTACAAAGTGATGACATAGAGATGATTAACCTAGCTTTAGCTATGATGGAACCTCTCCCAGTAGAGCAGAAGATTCTCTTACTAGAGGGAATGAATGCACGCTTTACCTTTGCGATCATCTATAATAAGATCCATATTAGACGTAGACGAGGTCTGTGGGAACAGCTTACAGATAACAATAAAATAGTTTATGATAATAAGATAGATCTTCGTATCTTTGAGCAAACAATTTCAGAATACTTAAATAATAAAGATGAACAAGAAAACCAATGGGGTTAATACCCTCTCCCAAGATCAAGAGAATATGAGAATGCAGGTTGTAGACTTAGAGCTTAAGGCTCGTTACTGGAAGGCTCAGTATGAGATCCGTCAATTTACCTTAGAGGCTGAGAAGATCCAACCAGAGTATGATATCTACTTAGCTGATCAGAAAGCTAAGAGTGACGAGATGATGAAGAAATTTGAAGAGCAGTTAGCTCTAGTTAACCAGAATGCTGAGGAAGGAGCAGTTGTTATAGATGGCAATTAAGACAGAAAAAGGAAGTCACTATACCTCTGCCCAACACTATACAGATATAGATGGACAGAGTAAATCCTTCACAATGATTGATTATGATATCAAGCCAAAGCTAACAATGCCCATCACATCTTCTGATGTAGATGAGGCTAAAGCAGCCATAACAGATTATCGTAACGATTTGGTAGAGAGGATTTTAGCTCTTCCAGCTAGCAACACAGCACCTGAGTTTTATGACTTCACAGTGAGAGGAGCTTCTGCCCAAACAATCACTTGGAATGAGACTATGTTAAGAGATCCAGGTCTATCAGTAGATCGTCTAAGAACGATATGTACTCTGACTGAGAGAATAAATAACTTATAACATTAAATTAACCTGCTAAATTATTTAACTAAAAATAAATTTGGTAGGTTAATTTTTTTTGTGTATATTCTATTATAACTATAACCAACATGATAAAAGCATTTGCAGATACAGTATTACTCCCCACAAAGAGGGATGTCTTACGTATCCATCTTTACTTTAAGATGGTCCAATATGGGATTAAACCATTTGAGAATGATATCGACATCATCCTTGAGCTATATCTCTTTGGCGGATACTCTAATACAGATGAGCAAACTGCCTTTATAGCACAATGTATGGAGAAGCAGCTTAAGAAGAGTGAACAGAGTATCAGGAATACTCTCTCCAAGTATGTCTCAGTGGGTATCTTTGAGAAGACTCGTAATACACAGCTAAAGATTAGTGATAAGTTTATCCCTAATATAGAGTGTGATAAGTTAATCCTACAATATAAGATATCTCATGCAGAGTGATCACAAACAACTCTATAAGATAACAGCTCTCAGGACAGGAAAAGATGAGCAGCGTTATAAGGAGATTGGTAACTTTGTCTTTAGTAACCTCTACTCCTTCTTTAAGAGACCATCCGCTCTAATTATAAAATTAAAGGGAATCGGGTCCTGGTACTTAAGAAGGAAGAGAATGGAGATCCTAGTGGGTTACTATCCACCAGATTTCTCTAGGAAGCCAGAGGACTTTCCCTCACAAGAGAGTGTTCTTAAGTACGAAAACAAAGTAGAGATCTACAATATCTTTACTGATCGACTAAAGGATTACGAGAAGTACTCCCAATTAAGAAAAGAAATAAGAGAAAAAAGAAATGAGACTCAGACACTATTACGACCTCCTGACAGGGAAGCTTAAGGTTGAGAAGCCAGCAAAGCTCACACTTAATAATGTTAAGGCTGTCATCCAATCATCCTTTAGATCTATAGATGGTATAGATTTACCTCAGCATCTTTATGAACAGATTATCTGGAGACGCTTTGAGGTACAGAGAAACTCTCCAATGTGTTGGCAGAAAGGACACTGTAAGGTATGTGGATGTGATATCCTTGGAAAGACAATGGAGGACAGACCATGTTCTATTGCTGAACATCCTGATTTATTAGAGAAGAGACAACCATGTTACCCAGCTATGATGGGAGAGGAAGAGTGGAAAGATTACAAGATTAAACATAAAATTAAATACTTTAACTAATGTTAAGAGCAGAACCAACAGAAATCAACTTAGGTCAAGTAAATTTTGGAAAGGCCTACAAATTCACCTACGTACTTACTAATGTAGATGAGACCAATATTAAGGTACTAGCATTTGCACCAGGGTGTAAGAGCTGTACAACAATCAAATTAGATAAGGATGAGTTAGCTAAAGGTGAGTCAGCCAACTTAGTAACAACCTTCACACCAGGATCTCTAGGTATTGCTAACAAGCAAGTATCAGTGATCTACTCTATTAACGATGTCGTTAAGCCTGAGATGATATTAAAATTCAAGGGGGTTGTAGTTGAGTAACATCCGCTTTGTAGAGGACACACATAGATATATAGATACTGATAATAGAGATCTTATCTCAGTAAGTAAGTTTACTGAACGCTTCAAGGACAAAGTTGATTGGAAGGCAGTAGCTAAGAAGACTGCAACCAAGGAAACCAAACTGACTGGTAATACGGTCACCGTTGATGATATCCTGAAGAGATGGGATGATAAGAGAGATAGAGCCTCTAAGATCGGTACTCAGTATCATATGATACGTGAGAACGAGCTTATAGATGATCCAGCTCCAATCTTCTACGGTAAGCAGTGTAGAAAGATTCTACATCCATCCTTAGGGGGAGACAAGTTATCGATCTCAATCAACGATCTAGAGAATGATACAGTTTATCCTGAGATGATGATCTATGATCTAGATTATATGATATGTGGACAATCTGACAAGGTAATAGTAATTGATGACAAGATCCATATCTGGGACTACAAGACAGATGAAGAGATAAAATTTAAGGGTTACTCTAATCAGTGGATGTCAGCTCGTAAGATGTTAGCTCCATTAGATCAGCTGGATGAGTGCAATGGTAATATCTACTCTATTAAGATGTCCTTATATATGTACCTTCTTTGGAAAGCCAATAAGGGTCGCTTCAAGATAGGTGATATTATCGTTGAACACATCCATCTTAAGAGAAATCCAGATGATATGAATCTACCAATCCTAGATGAGAATGGGTTACCAGTAGTCTTAAAGATCGAACAGATCAAGCTACCTTATAGGAAGAATGAAGTAATAGAGATGTTAAAATTATTAGAAGATGGCAATAGGTAAGATATTCGAATTTCAAGGTAAAGAGGTTATTCCTAAAGCTGACTGTTATATTATAAAGCCTCTCTCAGATATCATTGATAACTACCCACCTAAGACAATAGCATACCTTCATTATATGATGAGTATGAGGAAGGAGGATAACCCATATGCGGATGTTCCTGTAGATCAGAGATCTGAGCAGATCCTATATGATCTCAAGTTAGAGATAAACCCAGAAGATCCCCTCATTAAGACAGCTCTAGTATGTGTTGAAGAGAAGTACTCAACAACTTTCTATAGGCTCTATAAAGGTCTTAAAACAATGATGGATAAGATCGGTGACAAACTAATGTCAGAAGATATTGACTTCTCAGCCAGAGATGGTAATGCAGGAAACATTACTCGTTTTATGGAGAAATATGAGAGTTTAACTAAATCCTTTAAGTCTGCTTACAGAGACTTCGAAGAAGAGCAAGGTGGAGGAAGGGCCCGTGGTGGTGCTGAACTTGCTGATGATGAGAATGATGATTACTAATGACTATACCTCATAAGAAGATACCAACCTTCACATGTGCCACAAAAGAGTGGTCATATACTGACTTTGACTCTCAAGAGGAGTTTGCTGCATACTTAGATAGTATGTGGAGTGATGAGTGTGACTATCAGTTTGACGAAGACTCTCTTCACTTTAAGGAGATGGCCAACAAGTTTGAGAAGCATGGTCTCTATACAGATCTCCCTAAAAAGAGTACTGAGAGAAAAGAGTTTTGGAGAAAAGAAGGTGAGAAATCAACAAGAGGTGCCATCTATATAGGAGCCAAGAGAACTTGGTATATTACGAGAGACTACTACTTCATGTTGAATTATGGTAGAATTGCCAATAAAGAGAAGGGAGATATAGAGACCTTCATGGATGTCCGAGATATCCAGTATCATCTCTCACTATACGAGAAGCGCGCGGAAGCACACCATCTCCACTCTATCTTAACTAAGAAGAGACAGATGGCATCATCTCTAGTACACTGTATCAAGCTACTTAATAAGTACTGGTTTGATAGAAATAGTGTTAGTAAGATCTTTGCTAGTGATAATACCTTCATTAATACAGAGGATGGTATATGGAAGTTCTTCAACAAATACAGAGACTTCATTAACGATAATACAGATTGGTACCGCTCAAGTCTTCCTGATGAAGAGTTTTCTTGGATGCAGAGGATTGAGAAGAAGATAGATGGAAGAAAGACCTACTCAGGTAGAATGTCAGTTCTCTCAGGTATCTCCTTAAAAGTATCAGCAACAAAGGGTGTCGGTGGAGCTGCAGCTTATGGTTATCATGAGGAAGCAGGTATAGCACCCAAACTAGATTCAACATATGGTTTCTTTAGACCAGCAGTTGAGAGTGGTATCTATACAACAGGAATGTTCATAGCAGCTGGATCAGTGGGTGATCTTAAGGATTGTCTGCCACTGAAGAAGTACATGTACTCACCTACCAGTAATAAGTTCCTAGCAGTAACATCAACTTGGGTAACCAAAGATCGTATCCCAACTAAGGTTGGTTGTTATATCCCAGAACATTGGGGAATGCCAGGCTTTATAGATAAGTATGGTAATAGTAAGATACTAGAGGCTTATGATTATCTTAAGGAGTATCATACACGCCTCAAGAATGATCCTAAGGTATCACCTCAGGATTATCAGAGAGAAGTCTCTCAGCACCCTATCTTCCTTGATGATGCCTTCCGTCACAAAGAGATATCCTACTTCCCAGTAGATATTCTCGAGGCTCAACAGGAGAGAATAGAGCAGAAGACTAGAGATGAGAGATGGGATTATAAACCTGTTAAGGGTTTATTAGAGGAGAATTCCGAGGGTAAGGTTATCATGAAGTCTTCTAATACAGAGGAACATCAGTATCCTATTAAACCAGAGTGGCCAGATAAGAGAGGATTGGTAACTATCTACGAACAACCAGAGGAGAATCCAGAGTTCTTTACTTACTTTGCTGGAGTCGATACCATCGAGGCTGATACTACAACAACATCTGAGTCAGTATTCTCTATAGATATCTTCAAGACATGTATAGAGGTAGCTTACGAAGAGAATGGAAAGATTAAGAAGAAGATAGAGGGGGATAAGCTAGTAGCAACATATAGAGGTCGTTTTGATTCTGCAGAGAAGACTAACGAACAAGGATGGTTACTTATTAAGATGTATAATGCCTTTGCCTTTGTAGAGCGCTCAAAACCTAACTTCATTAATTATATGCAGAGAATGGGAAGAGCAGAGAAGTACCTAGCTAAAGAAAGTGATGTACCAATGTTCAAGGATCTCAATCTCTCAGGTTCAGATACCCGCTCAAAGTTTGGATTTGTTATCACAAAGAATAACGAGATGTGGAAGATCCTTAAGGGTTATATTAAGGAGTATCTCTTAGCTGAGTATGGATATATCTATAAAGATGCTAGTGAGGAGGTTATTCGTCCAATCAGAGGAGCTGACAAGATAGATGACTTCTGGTTGTTAGAGGAACTTATCCAATTTAATGAGGAGGATAACTTCGATAGAGTAGTCTCATTTGGAGCTGCCTTAATGATAGCCAAGATCTATCAACAGAATAGAATTATCAAGAGACGTAACGATATACCTATTAAGAAACAAGATATTAAAGAAAAGCAACCTATCAATATGTTAGGTGGTAACTATAAAAACCCTGTTAGTAAGAGGGGTAAACCTTACTCAATGCTATAAGATGGGAAAATTAATTTGGGGTTCAGACCTCTATAAAGGATTCAAGTTAGACAACAACGAAGTCTTAACTGGTGCACTTGGTGACATTCTTCCCTTCCAGATGTTAACGAAGGAAGAGAAGACCATTGATTGGGTAAAGGCAGTAGCTAACTTTTACGAAGCAGCTGGATGGCTGAACGTTGAGAAGAAGGCAGGAAAGATTCAGAGAAACTTTTGGATGAGATATGGTAAGTTGAATCAGAGTGACTATATCATCAATCCAGATAACTCTCTATCCCCAGCAATTGGGATGATCCTTCCACCAGAGAACCAATCACCACTAGAGCAGTTTTACCCATTAGCTCCCAACTTCGTAGACGTTCTACGAGGAGAGTTTATTAAGAAAGATAATACATGGACCATTGAGGCTATAGATCCTATGTCCACAAATGAAGCCTTCAATGAGAAGAAGGGTCAATTTGAAGATGTCTTAACCCAGTTAGCTCAGGCTCAGAAACAAGAAGCTCTTGCTAAGATGGGTTTATCTCCAGATACAGATCCTAAGGGATACCAAGCACAGATGGAGCAGGCTATGAAGAGCTTCTCTGATATAGAGATGAAGAGTAAAAACTTTAGAACTACAGGTGTCAAGTGGGCTGAGAAAGTACTTAAGATACATGAGAAGCGCTATAATCTACATGAATTAGAACCAGATGGTTTTGAGTCAGGATTAATTAGTGATAGTGAGTACTGGCATTTGGATATGCTAGAGGACGACTTTAAGATCGAGCTTCTTAATCCAAAGTTCTGTGATTACCATAAGGGGCCTAATGTTAAGTATGTCTCTGAAGGAGATTACTTCTTATGGTTTGACTTTATGTCTTCTGGTGACATCGTTAATAAGTTTGGGAGAAGAATGAATGAAGATGATCTTCTCAAACTAAAAGAGGTCTACATCCAGAGTGCCAATATGATTGTTCCCGATTATGCTAAGAATATGCAGGGATCATACTATGATAGAACTAAGAGTTGGTCAGAGGCTACAGATCTTAACCCAGTTAGAAATGACGTAATGTTAGGTAGGGAGTTGGCATATAACTATATGCGCTCTCCTAACTTTGATCATAATATCTCAGCGGATCTCTTCTCACCTACAGCTGGTAGAATGACTAATGGTCATCCACAGATGTTTAGAGTGATGAGACTTTACTGGAGATCAATGAAGAGAATTGGTTGGTTAACCAAAGTCGAGCGTGATGGAACAAGACAACAACCTGATTGGGTTGATGAGAACTACTTAGTTACAGTTGAACCTCAGTATGACCAATCTATAGTTAAAGAGAAGACTAAGAACAATCTAATATATGGAGAACATATAGATTGGACATGGGTTTCTGATTGGAGACATGTCATTAAGATCTCAGCTAACCAAAAGCATACCTTCTGGGCTGATACATCTAATAAGATGAATAGTATCTATATAGATGGTGATAGTTGTCCCTTCCAGTTTAAGGGACGTAACAATCCTTTTGATAGCTTACCTCCAGTTGAGGGATGTTCCTTCAGCTTCATCAATACAGAACCACACTCCTTTATAGATAGAATTAGACCTCTTCAGATCATATATAATATATGTATGAATAAGGTTCCTAAGAAATTTTTGGCTGACTATGGTAATAAAGTTGCTATAGATAGAAGAAGTATGTCCCAAAATAACTTAGGTAACTCAGCTATTACTACAGATCCTGTAGAGGCTTACGAAGATAAGTTACGTAACTCAGATATCTTAGATTATACTCTCTCTCGTGAGAGTCTAGAGGGTATGGGTCAACCAGCTCTACCACAAGTACTGCAGTTATCTACAGTCCAAGAAGCATCACTTTACTTCAGATTAGGTCAAGAGATTAAGATGGAGGCAGGTGAGATTATTGGTATTACTAGAAATAGACTTGGTCAAAATAAAGCCTCTGAGACAGCAACAGGTATCGATAAGGGTATCATCTACTCAGAGACTCAGACAGAGAAGTACTTCGAACAACACTCTAACCTGATGCAGCGCTTCCGCCAAAGAATGTTAGATGCTGCTCAGTACTATACAACCTTCCAGGAGACTACTCGTGATATCTATATGAATGAGATGGATGAGAATGTCTTCTTAGAGATATCTGGCATGGATAATCTCCTTCCACATTATAATATTAATCTACAGAGTAGAGCTAACGTTAGAGCTGCCCTACAGACTATACAGCAGTTTCTTATTCAGGAGAATACTTTACCTATTACTCCATCAGCTAAGATTGAGGCAATGGTTAGTAACAGTATTCCTAAGATTATGTCTCTTATTAGAACTAGTGAACTTGAGCAACAACAGAAAGAACAAGAACAATTCCAAGCTGAGCAACAACAGAAAGCTGATCAGATGAAGCAAGATCAGGAGATGCAGGCTCAATTGATAGCTCATCAAGATCAACAGAAAGAGTTAGACAGACAGAAAGATATCGAGGTTGCTACTATTAAGGCTCTTGGTGGAATGCAGACTGATAACAATGCTGATGGTCAGATAGATAGTTCTCAAAACCTTGATGGTTATCTTAAGCAACAACAACTTGTTGATGAGAGAAAAGCTAAACAAGATGCTCTTAATCAGAAGACTCAGTTAGATAGTGATAAGATGTTACTTGAGAGAGAGAAGAGTAGAGTAGAACTTGAGAAAGAGAAGATCAAGGGTGAGTATGCTCTTAAAGTAGCTAAAGAGAATAAGACTAAGTTCGATAAATAATTTAGTCTATATTGTTAAAAGCACTATAATTAATTTGGAAAGTTAAAATAAATATATTATTATAAACTATAAACCAACACAGACAGATGGAAATTTTAGATGTTAATCAAGAATTTGTAGATATCTTCGGGGGAACACCCGCAGCAGATCCTGCAAAAACAGCCTTTGGAGGCGAGTTCCTTAATACGGATCTCTTCAACTCCACAACAGAGACTACTACAGTAGCCTCAACCACTGAAACTACTACAGATAGCTCTACTACAGAGACTACTACAGTTGATGCAGATTTAGAGACTACAGCTAATCAACCAGGCAGAAGACCTAAGTATGATTTTACAGACACTTCTGGATACTTTGCAGATCGTATTAAGAGTGGAAAATTTGTAGCAATCGAAGAGGAAGATGCAGAAGGTAATCCAGTACAGTTTATCCCTAAAACTCCAGAAGACTTCGATGAAGTTATTGACATTCAAGTCAATTATCAGCTAGAACAGAAGATGAAGAATCTAAATGACAGTTGGTATGGAAGTAAATCTCCAGCTTGGCAAGCAGTTGCTAAGTATGCAGAGATGACAGATGACCCATCAGAGATTATACCCTTCCTATCAGGAGTAAGAACAATAGATAGTGTAAGTAATATCGATGAGAATGAGATCGACGGAGCAGAGAAGATCGTAAGAGTTCGTCTACAACAGAGAGGTGAGACACCTGATATGATAGAAGAACAGATTGAGGCTCTCAAGACTACAGATCGTCTAATCAAGACTGCACAAAGTTATAAGCCCGCTATCATCAAAGAAGAGCAGCAACACCTCTCACAATTAGCTAACGAAAAGAGACGAGAAGAAATCGAGTACTCCCAGTTAGTTTCCTCAATAAGAGAAAACGCTATTAAAGCAATTGAGACACCAATCTTTGGTAAACAAAAGCTTAAGCAGGACGAGAAAGCAGCTATCTATAGCTTGATTGCTCAACCAGATCCTAACTCAAAAGGTTATCAGATCTACTCAGCAATCGATAATCTCTTCGAAACAGGTAACTTCGAAAAGTTAAAGAAAGTTGCTCTGTTACTTGCTAAAGAAGAAGCATTCTCAAGTTACATCTCATCATCTGCCGCAAATACAACCGCAGAGAATCTCCAAAGAAAGCTACGAGTATCTACAGAGAGTAGAGCAGCTGGTTCAACTGGAAATGATAATGGTGAAGACGCAGATAAAAGAACTGTTCAGAGAACACAGTATAATCAAACTCCAAGATTCGGAAGATAAACTTTAAATAAATATAAATTATGATACAATCATCTCTACAGGGATTGGGTACACTGGGACATCCTGGTATTTTTATGGGTCAGTCAAAAGACTTCTTAGGCCTTAGAAACCATGTTGATATTCCTTATGTTACCTCTTTAGCTCCAGAAAAGCCACTTGATTTTGGCGTATTAGATCTGTGGGCTCTTAAACAAAGAGCAGATTCACCATTATTAACAATGGCATTGGATAACGCTCAAGTTATTTACTCAGATTCTGATTACTACACTTTCGATTTGCCTTCAGCAATGGATGCTACAACTCGTTTAGTTAGTGGTGGTTTAGACAAAGACAAATTTGGTATGGACGGTGAGGAAATTCCTTTCGTTATTACTAAGAGAGACCTTTCACCAGGTTCTATCTTCAAGTTTGACTTAACGTCACGTATCTCTTTCACAGTAGTAGATCGTCCAATTGAACAATTGGGTAGTCACTTCAAACTTTGGGCAGTTCTTAATACTAACGCTAACGTTAAGTGGGTTACTAAAGCAGAATTCCAAGCACAAAGACAAATCATCAAATTAGCTGATATTAGAGGTTTAGACTTCTCTTCTTATAAGAGTGTTTGGAATATCTCTAACATGGGAAATGCTAAGTATAAAAACTACTTATCAAATGCTATGCTTCAGCAATCATATCGTGTTACTTCAGGTGCTGTAGAGTATCTTAATACTAACACTCGTTTTGATGGCGCTCAATTAAAGGGCATGGAACAGACAGTTCTACAATTCTATCAAGTAAAGGGTATTGCTGATAATAAGGTTGTTGACCTTAGAAACGGACAAAACTACAAACAATACTTCGAGAGAGTTCAAGAAGAAAAAGCTAAAGGTAATGGTGAAGCTGCTATGGTTAACCTATTAGATGCTTTATCTATCTCTATGATGCAGAGTCAGAACAACAACTTGATGATCTGGTCAGACCAAGTTAACATCCTTAGAGATGGTTACGATACAACTCGTTTAGTACCTGGTGTATGGTTCCAAATGGATTTGGCTGGTTACAAACACTCTTACTCAATTGATACCTTCGTATTAGATACTATTACTAATGCTATTAAAGATTTCGAATTCGGTAAAGTACCTTTAAGAGAAAGTATCTCTGATAACGAGTATGTTGTTAAGACAGGTCGTGGTGGTAGTGAGCTTTTCTATAAAGCCTTCATCAAAGCAGGATTCCAAATTCCAGCACAAATCCAAAACTCTGAGTTCGGATTTATCACTGGACCTGATGCTGCTAACTTGACTTACAATCAACCTCGTTTCATCAAGTACCAAATTCCTAACATCGGTTACATCCGAGTGGTTTGGGAGCCAGGTTTTGATCCAGTTAGAGCTGACGAATTCATCAACCCAATCTTGGCTAGTGGATATCGTTTATCTTCTTACACTATGTTGATCGAAGATTACAACATGTCTAAAGATAACGTTGCTATCATCAGAAAGAATGGTTCTAAGATGAGAATGATTGTAGAAGCTGGTGATCAAACACATCCTCTTTTGAGAATGGGTCATAACATCGGTGGACAAAATATCTCTGTACATGCTGCTTCAGATGAGTTAAGTGGTTACGAAGTTAAGTTTGTTGGTAGAGCTGATACAGCAATTGTAAAAGATCCTACTAAACTTCTTAAGTTAGTTCCTAAGAACCCTAGAACAGGTATTGCTGCACTTTAATCTTACAAAAAGATAATTATGAAAGGAAAAGGCAAAGGTGGAAAAGGTGGCACTAAAGGCTGCTAATCCCCAATAAGAATATCGGAGCCTTCGGGCTCCTGGCACTAAAAATAGATACCTCCACGTGGTAGTGCTGGAAAAGATTCCGTATCTTTACTAAATCTAAATAAAACCAACAGAATGAGTATTAAATTTGCAATTAAGAACACTTCAGCTAAGGCTGAGAAAGAAGGAGATATCTTTATAAGATACTCTGGAGTATCTGAACCCTTTACAAGAGTATCAGAAAGAGAAGCCAAGAAGATTGGTGTAGATGGTGGAGGTAATGCTAAATTAGTTTATACCACAGGACTAGACGAAAGGACAGTACAATTCTACAAATGGTACAACGAGAACGAGAAGAAATTAATAGTCAAACAGATCAAAGAGTTAAAACCTCTTATATCTGACTTCTTTGGAGGATCAGATGTTATCCAAGAAAATAACGTCTACTTCTGGGGTGAGAATAGAGATATCAATAGATTATCTCTGAAGAATGAGAACATGGATGTATTTTACGATACAAAGAATCCATCTCACGCACTTCTTTACTTATCTATTATATCTGGTGCCTTCATAGATTTAGTGGCACCGACTAGGGATTGGGCTGATAGATATCAGATTCCTCACTTCCTATTACTAGAGACTGAAGACTCTGTATATGATGAAGAGGATGATGTTATCACACGTAGTGATGCACACTCAGCTCTCTCTGATTTGAGAAAAGATGCTTCACCAGACGCTCTCTTTATCCTGGCATGGTGTATCCAATATGATACTAATGCATTTGGGGCTTACAATAAGAGTACATCTGCAAAGGATATGATCTCCTACCATATTAAGTATATAGATGGAAAGATCACACTTAAGAAGAAGAGAAACACTCCTAAGACATTCCTAGAGTATGTCGAGAAGTGGAAGGGTCAACAAACTAGACCATCTCTTTACATTGAGGCTTATGTTAAGGCAGGAGAATACTTCAACTTCGTCTTCCAAAAAGAGAAGAAGTTTGTTACTGCAGACGGAACAGTACTAGGAAATACAATTGCTGAAGCAGTTGAGACCCTACAGAAACCTAAGTTCACCTCCGATCTTGAGAAATTAAGAGAACAGGTGGAGAATAAATGGAAAGAATAATGACAATCTCTCAAGTATCCGCTAAAATAGACTTAAGACTTAATAGATCAGCCAGTGGGGATTATGATAATCTTTGGCCTTATGTTAAGGAAGAAGCTTTTAGAAAGGCTATAAATGATTGGGTTAGGAGACAGAAACACGGTAAGAATGTTACTCAAGAGGGAGATGAAGAGAGTGATATTAAGGTAGATGATCTACAGGTACTCTTAAAGCAGACAACCTTAAAGGCTAGAAACGTTAAGAGATATGCTGAGACAGAAAAGTTACCAGCTGATTATCTTTACTTCAAGAGATTCACACCTACTGTAACTAAAGGAAACTGTAAAGAGGTTACCATCAAATCTCATCTGAGAGAAGAAGCTAACGTAGATGAGTTGTTAACAAACACTTCGTTTGACTTTGAGGAGACTTATCACACCATTATAGGCAACAGAATACATCTATATCATAATGGAGAGTTCACGGTAAATTCAGCCCTGCTGACCTACTACAGATCTCCAAAAACCTACTCCTTCAAGAAGTTAGATTCAGTAATAGAGTTTAAGGACGATGTATGTGAGTTGTTAGTTGATGAAGCATGTAAGATCATTGCTGGTGATCTGGAGAACGGAGCTCAGAAACAGCTAGCTCAAGAGAGAGAAAAAGAAAATAATTAAACCCGCTCAGGTAGAGCAATTTTATAATAATAAACAAATAAAAATTTTATGGAAAATTTTAGCTATCACGTACCATTCTTCGTGGTTAACGGTGGAGTAGACTTAAGCGGACATTGTTCAGATTTGAACGCTGGCCAAGTTGGTATCTTCGACAGATCAACTTTCTCAGTAGCAACTTCTGCAGGTTCTGGAAAAGAGTTCTTCTTTGCTCAGGGTAACAACGGAGGATTGGATTGGTATGGTCAGAAAGTAACTGAATCACACAAATCACCTTTCTTTTATGGTAAGGACGTGGAAAATATGTATGTAGCTCTACCCCAAAAGCTTCAGAACGAAGAGTGGGTAATTGGCTTTAACGGTGCAGCATCTTCTAAAGGATTAACCTACGAAACAGGTAAACCAGTACGTGTGAAGTTTTACTTCCATGGTCAACCTACTTATCGTTTCTTTGGTGGTCCAAAAGAGTACGTTGTATCTTACACTCCTCCAGTAGGTTGTGATGCTCCTTGCGCTGCAGGTGACTGTCCTGATCCTATTGTTGACTCATTAGTTCACACTCAAGCATTAATCGATGCTATCAACACTCACACAGAACTGAAGAAGTTTGGTGTACAAGCTAAGTTGGTTAGCACTCCTTATACAGCTGGTACTACTAATGTAACTAAGTATACATTAACATTGACTGACGATGGTGATGCTTTAGCATTACAATATGTTAAAAACTCAGTTGGTGCAGATTTTAGAGCTAACGGTTATGCTGCACAAGGTTTTGGTGTAACAAGAATCTCTAGAAGTGGTGCTATCTCAGTTTATGAGGTATGTAGCAATGACGGAGCTCCTTCTAACTTCCAACAAACAGCTCCAATCACATTGGCTGTATGTAATGATTGTCCTTCAGGTTCAACATTAGTAGCTGCTACTGATAGTTATATTATCTCACGTCCATTAGCTGGTTCTGAGAACTTAGTTGGTGCTACTGCTCAAGATAATTATGCTGATACAGTTGGTGGTGAATATGCTACATCTACTGCTACAACTATCTCTGACGCTGCTAAAGTATTCATTAGTAATGATGGTGCTGTAGCTAAAGTTAAGATTACAGTTGTTGCTGGTACAGTTGTTGCAGCTCTTAAGGCTGACTCAGTTGAGTTTGCTGGTTCAGTTGCTGATCAGTGTACCTTTACAGATCCTAGCTCTATAGCTTGGGTTGAAGGTGCTGCAGCTATCCGTTCAAGTAGAACCTTAAAGATTAAGGCTCTTCAAAGACTTGATTGTTCTGGTGGAGACAGATTAGATGACTTAACTTCAATTTTAGCAGGTGTTAAGGGAGTTAATATAGGTACTCTTACAAAGATTGCTGGTGTTAACTGTGCTGATGACTATACTGTTGTACAAGATTCTAATGACTGTTTGGATGAAGCTTGTCTTACTAACAACGTAAGCTTTACTTATGATACTCTTCCTGCTTTCGAAAGCAAGCCTTGGGAAGTTGTTCCAGTAGTTCCTGCTAGTGATCCTACAAGAAAAACTGGTATCAGAATTAATGCTGGATATGTTGATCCTAAGAATGGTAACACTACTTTCGACGTAACAAGTTACTTCGAGATTGAGCCAGTTAAGTTTGAGTTGTCTCTTTTACAAGAAGATGGAAGTGCATGTGACTTTGCTTCATTGCCTTCAGTACAACAAACTAAATTTGGTAAAGTATCTCGTCAATCAGGTGAGTATGTTATCAGAGAGGTTATCTATAAAGATGCTGCTTATCAGAAACATATTGCACAATTCTCTAACGATCCATTAATGAGAGAGAAATTTGATATCAATATCGTACAAAGAGTTGACAGAAATGCCTTCTACAAATTGTACTATATCACATACAAAGCCTCTTACGGTAAGAGTTATAGAAAGAATGAGCAAGAAACATTTACTACTGTATTTGCCTTTAAAGAAGACAGCAAAGATGCTGCAATCTTCGAAGCAAACGTGATCAGTGTTCTTCAAGCTAAATCACAAGCTAGTTTCCACGTTAATTCCTAAGAACTAGTCATTAATAATTAAACCAAGGCGGTAGGGCAGTATAACTCTCTGCCGCCTTTTTATTTTTATGGAAATTTGGAAAGATATAGATGATTATCAATATGAAGTGAGTAATACTGGTAATGTTAGACATAAGATAAAGAAGAATATTCTTAATCAAACAGAGAGTAAGGGATATAAGAAGGTAAATCTTTTTAAATCAGGAGAATCTAAGACATTTCCAGTACATAGATTAGTTGCTAAAGCTTTTCTACAAGATATTCCTAGTAAAGGAATTGTGAATCATAAGAATCTTATAAAATCAGATAATAGGGTAGAAAACCTAGAATGGATGACTATAAGAGAGAATAACAATCATTATCTAAGTAATAAGTTACTATCAAGAAAGATAAAGATAATCAATCGTATAACTAATGAGTTGGTTGCTGAATATAACATGAGTGATGTGTATATATCCAAGGATTAACTTTAAGAATTATTTTAATTTGTCATATTTTTTAACTATTTTATATTGTGAGTAACACTATACTATCTCTAGAAGTTTCCAACGATAATAATCCAAAGGTTATGAGGTTGTTTGATACATCCCATTTCCATCCAGATCAGATTGTTAAGAATTATCTTATAGAGGTTCTTCCTATCAATAAGAGTACATGGGTAACCTTCAATGTAAATAAAGGTTTCTATTTGGCTCTAAATGCATCTAACTTAAAGTATAAGAAGGTATCTGATGAGGCTGACTTAATAGATTTATTAGATGGTATATATGAGATTAAGATGTCATATCAACCTAATATCTTAACAGTTAAGCATTTTCTTCATATGAGAATCACTGATATCCTTAACAGGATTAATGCTGAGAAGATGAAGTTATTTGATAATAGATGTATCCTCTCTAAATTAGAGTATGCTCAGAATAGAGATAAGCTAAGAGACATAGAAGAGTATGTATATGCAGCAAAATGGAAGGTCGAAGAAGACTTAGATAAAGCTAAGGGAAAAGAGATGTATGCATTTGCTGACGAAAGACTTAAATCCTATAAAGATGAGTGCAACTGCTAACGATAAAATAAGATTTGCTAATCTTAAGTGGGAACAGCTATTAGCTGAGAAGTACTTCGTAGACAGCTGCTTCACTAAGAAGAATGATAGTTATAGCTCACATCAAGAACTTACTGATCTAATGTTTAAAATTAAGTGTAAATGAAAAGTTTAAATACGTGCGTAACTGAGAATTGTATCCCTTCATCTTCTTCTTGTGTAGAGTGGAATGGTGGAGATATTCCTTTCTTAGGCATCTGTAATGGAGAGAGTATAAACAATGTTATAGCGGAGATTGTTGTTAAGATACAAGGAATTGTAGGTAATGACTTATCAACGTTTGATATTAATACCCTTCTTACTGTATGTACCCAAAACGCTCCATTAGAGGTAACTCTCTTATCAATTCTGAATGTTCTTAAGCAGAATGATATCTGTCTTAAAGATTATATAGATGTTTTAGCAGAAAAAGTTGCTGCCTTATCAACCTCATCTAATTTATCGGTAAACTTAAAATGTTATGCCAATTTAGATAACTTAGGTAATGCTTTGCAGATCACCAGAGATCAATTAGATCAATTAGTAATAGACCAACTATGCAGCCATAAAGGCCGTCTAGATACAGTTGAGGGAAAACTAACTGCTCTGCAAGCTCAGGTTAATGGGATTAATCCAGAGGCCACAGTAGTAGAACCTCTAATATCTACCTGTATAGATGGTACACCAAAAGCCACATCACAACAAGTACAGGCAGTAGCCTTAGAGGTTTGTGCATTAGAGAATGCTAATGGTAATCCTTCTCAGATAGCTATATCACTAGCTAAAACCCCATCTACATGGAATACTAAATTTTCAACCATCTTAGGTTGGGATCTTACTCCATCTCAGTGGGCATCATCATATGGTAACCTCTTATTAGTCGTTAATGACTTAGAGGCTAGATTATTATCAATAGAACAAAACTGCTGTCAAGTGAAGTGTAGTGATATCAAGTTAGGATTTACAGCTATCATGAATGATGCTGGAGATGCTGTTACTTTGACCTTCAATTATGGAGCTGGTACAGAGATACCAAATGGCTTTGTAGATAAAGGTTCTACAGGTACCATTACAGATCAGTTAGGTAACGTTGAGTACTTCATGATTCCTATAGCTAATAACTTCTCACAAGATATAACAGTAGCAGGTTTAGATCTAACAGGTCCAGTAACTATCAATATAACTAGTAAAATAGGCAATGGTTCTACATTATGTGTAGGATGTCTAGATAAGGTTATCACTCTACAGAGTGGATGTTGCTTGATCACTAATAGTACATCAGGAGATGTTACTATATTTTATGAAACTCCAATAAGCGCAGCATAATGGCAACAGTACCTATCGTCTCAAAAACAACTAAAAGTGCAATCCTTAAGGCTGGTGAGAAGTTCATTCTTCCTCCCAATTCTAAGGTTATAGCTATAACAGGAGCTCTTGACTCTACCTGTAATAATCTCCCTACACCAGAAACTCTTGATTGTTACTCATTTCAGTGGGAACTAGAGGGTCCTAATACAGGATCAGATGCATGGGAAAATGGAACTATAGATAATATTAAGATAGGGGATGCTATTATTCCAGTAAATGGTGATGGTTTCTTACCAAATAATAATGGGGAAGCTATATTAATAAGAGCTATGGAGCTTGCTGGATTTATAGATGTATCAACTTCACTTAGTATGCTTACACGCAGAGGATTATTTTCAGTATGTTTTAAGACTACTGCATCTATAGCTGCCAGAAGTTACTTATCTATGCACTCTAGTGATTCTTCATATATTCTTATTCCTGCTAGATTATTAACTGATTCTACAGCCACATGTACTTGTGCTTAACTCTTAAAATAATAAATTATGTCTTGTCCAGATCAATCATGCTACGATACTACCAATCCTTGTAGTGACAATAGTCCTTACTATCAGGATTGTGGATGCTTAAATCCTACTACCTTACAGTGTGTTAATACTGTAGGTGACTTCCCTAACTTAGGTGTTACTAATGATATGAATGGTTTACAGGCCCTCTCAGCAATGAATCAGAAGGCTCTACAACCATTTATGACAATGACCTTTGCTCAGAGATCAGCTCTAGTCTTAACTCCTGCTAATATTGGTTTAGCTGTTATACAGACAGATAGTGCTCCTGGTCAATCATGTCAAGAATCATTATGGATCTACTTAGGTATTACCTGGTCAATGATAATAGGTGGTGGTTCAATTCCTAGTGGTCCAGGTTATACAGGTTGGATGACATTTAATAATGGCTGTTAATATAATTAAAACACATGGTTGTTGGTTTCCGTGAACAGTTTATGGTCCATGCTCTCATGGACCTTTTTTTCTTTGGTAAATCAAAAGTAATTATCAAGGTTCACTAGATGAGTTTATAAAGATTCTTATATCTAATACAAAATAATATGGTAGACGAAAATAAATTAAAGAGACAATTGGCTTGCTTATCAGCAAGATTAAATGCCTTAGAAGCATCCAATCAGACATTCTATATAATCCCTAATAGTGGGACATTTCCAATAAATAATGTAGCTGTTATAATAAAATATGCTGCACAAAATATATATTATGGTTGGCATAGTAATTCAGCTACAAATATGGATGAATTAGTAACTATACTTAATGGAAATGCCGTATATAATGTACTAGGTACCTACTCTAAGGATAGTGGTAATAACTATATAGTGTTAGATATGAAGAGATCTATTAGAAATGAGTATCCTGGTAATATTACTATATTAATTCAACCTGATTAATCATGATAAAGAACACTAAACAATATGGATGTGGATGTGGTGGCCCTAAACCTCCAGTGCAACCACCTGTAAAGAAATAAGCCCTTCCGTACAGAAGGGTTTTTATTAGGAGATATGGCTGAGCGGTCAAAAGCAACGGTCTGCAAAACCGTATCCCCGAGAGTTCGAATCTCTCTGTCTCCTCTTAACACTATATTAATTTGGAATTATAAGGAATTAAGCATATCTTAATAAAAACAATGAAACCACAAGCAGTAACTGTCTCTGTAAACTACGCTGACTTCTTAGTGCATACACTAGAAGAAAACCATAAACTCTTTGATAAATGGGTGATTGTCACCGATACTAAAGATACTCCTACTAAGGAGCTCTGTGATAAGTATAGTGACAAAGGTGTTATCTGTATACAGACTGATATCTTCTATAGTAATGGTGCATCCTTTAATAAGTTTAAGGGAATCAATGAGGGTCTAAAGTATATAGATAGAGATAAGTGGGTACTATTTTTAGATAGTGATATTGTTATACATGATATGTTTAATCATATCCTTAAGAATATTAGCTTAGATGAGAGCTGTATTTATGGATTAGATAGATTAAACTGTAAGGGATTAGTAGCTTGGAATCAGTATAAGAAAGATGGTGGAATTGTTGTAGATAACTGGCTTCTTCATGATAGCGGTCTGAAGTTTGGTAGTAGATTAGTTCATTACTATGGACACGAAGATGGAGATGGACAATTTGCTGGATGGAATCCAATAGGATTCTTTCAGTTGGCACATCCCTCAGCCTTCTCTAGATATCCAGATAATACCAAGGGTGCTGACCACTGTGATATAATGTTTGCTAGATTATGGCCTAGAGATAAGAGAATCTTTATCCCAGAAACTCTAGTAATACACTTAGAGAGTGCAGATACTAAAAAGGCTGATAATTGGTATGGTAGAAAGTCTTCTCCTTTCTTATTAGAGACTGAGATGACCACAACAACTACAACCACATTAAAGACTCCAATAATAGAAATAATAGATATGTTAAACAAAGTACATGACTCAGGTGCAGCGTACAGACCTGGACCTAAGAAAAAGAAGGGTATTTCTCATCACATTAGAAAGGTTGTTCATTATATTAAAGGAAAGATAAGAGACTACTTCTGTAAATAAGTAGTATCTTTGTAATATGATAGCATCAGTAAAGAAATACACAACAAAAGCGTCAGCCATTAGATGGGCTAAACAGCTTCCTAAAATTTACTCAATAGAGAAGATTGCATCTTACCTCTCAGTAGAGCATAAGTATTTAGTATGGACAGAAGCAGATGGATTAGTTTAAAATTCTATTATGAAGGAACCAAACAGAGAAAGAAAGAACGAGATCAACTACAAAGTACAATTAAACGACGAACAGAAAGAGGCTAAAAGATTAATAAGAGAAAACCAGATTGTTATTATAACAGGAAGAGCAGGATGTGGTAAGAGTTTAGTCTCTGCCCAATGTGCTTTGGATTTCCTCTTCAAGAAAGAGTGTGAGAAGGTATTTGTTACGCGCGCTACTATAGAGGTAGGAGCATCTATGGGTTTCCTACCAGGAAGTATTGATGACAAGTTTAATCCTTACTTAGAGGCTTTCATGGAGAATCTTATCAAATGTCATGATAAAGTTAAAGTTGAGCAGCTTATTATAGATAAGAAGGTTCTAGCCTATCCAGTACAGTTCATACGAGGTAAGACCATAGATGATGTTCTTATAGTAGAAGAGGCTCAAAATCTCACTAAATCTGAGATGTTAGCCATCTTAACACGTCTAGGTAAGACAGGTAAGATCATCATTAATGGTGATAATGAACAAACGGACATCCGTGACGGACTTAATGGTCTAACATACGCTATAGATCTCTCAAAGAAGATCGAAGAGGTAAAATGGATAAAGCTTAAAGAGAATCACCGTTCAGATCTAGTTGGTAAGATTCTTGAGCTAGAGTATGGCAAGTAATATTTGGTATTACTATAATTTTTTCGTATATTAAATTAAACCCCAAAGATGACTATTGAGACATTTATTCCCTACATAGGAGCAGGCTTACTAGCCGTATTAACCTATGCCTTAGGAATGACAAAAAGGAAGACACTAAATAAGAAATTAGCAGCAGAAACTGAGGCAATTAATACTGATGTAGACTTCCGTCTTATTAAGTTTTATGAGGGTCAAGTTCAACACTTAACTGAGAGAGTTGAGGAGTTGTGCTCAAAGCTAGAGGAGAAGATTCAGCAGTACGAAAATTGCGTAGTTAAGGTTGAAGATCTCGAAAAAAAATACAACCAGGTTATCATCAAGTTAAAAAAATTATCAAATGACGATAAAAGATAAATTATATATTGGTCTGATAATATTACTCATCCTCATCTATATCTTTAAGCCAGTTAATAGTGGTAAGATACAGAAGCTACAAGAAGATAATATAACACTTAAGAAGGATATTGCTAGTAAGCAAGACTCCATCAATAAGTTATCAGCTAAACAAGTACCCTTAGAGATTAATATAGATAGTCTAGTTAACCTCTATAAGAAAAATCAAATATTTTATGTTGAAAACATTAAAGAACTTAAGATTAAGGATTCCATTGTTAATACTTATTCTGTCAGTGAGCTTGAGCAGTTTTTCTCAGACTACTGTAAGGACCATAAGTAACGATACTATTGTTCGTATCACAAAGGATGTAGCCATCTGTATAGCACAGAAGCTGAATGAGAGAGATAAGTTAATTAAAGATGTAGATCTCTTAAGAAAGGATACTAATACCTTAGTTAAGGTAGTAAGTGATCAAGCTTATGATATTAAGATATATAAGCTAAAGGAACAAGAGTATATAGAGATTATATCTGATAAAGATAAGATAGATCAAAACTCACAAGCTATTATAAGAAAACAAAAGAAAAAGTTAGAGTGGACAAAGGTAAAAAGTACCGTCTCACAATTCTTACTACTTGGTTTGGCAATCTTTACGATATCACGTTTATAAAAATAATTAAGAGCCCAATCATTAGATTGGGTTTTTTATTGTACATTTGCTTCGACCTCACTCAGAGGGATAACCAACCACGAAAAGAAATGATATGAAGTTGGTCTACTACGTCTTGTATTCTTATGTTCTGACCTCATTTGGGA
>Ga0194045_1000084_pt1 | contig 26792 bp, 32 predicted proteins | sample JunL6211m_MetaG_FD_161686 | JGI IMG/M metagenome (GOLD analysis project Ga0194045, IMG submission 161686) | Anoxic zone freshwater microbial communities from boreal shield lake in IISD Experimental Lakes Area, Ontario, Canada - Jun2016-L626-11m | ecosystem: Environmental > Aquatic > Freshwater >...
GAAATGAGCGATCAAACTGAATTACAGCGACTGAGGGACGCGGCGTGGGAGGCGGAGGACAAGGCACGCAAGGCGGAGGCGGCGCGGGCTGAGGCTGCGCGTCATGCGGCGCGTGATGCGGCGGACGCGGCAAAGAACGAGGCTTGGTCGAAGGTGGAGGTGGCGTGGGATGCGGCGGAGGTGGCGTGGGAGGCGTGGAGGGCGGCGTTGGCTGCGGAGGGTGAGAAATGAGCGTTCTAACCGACTTAGAAATCAGCCAACGATTGGGCCAGACGGGCCGGTCACTGACGGATCTGGCACGGGTGCTGCACGATCGGCTGGAACCTGCGACCCAGATGTGTCTGGAGAGTTTGGCAAACGGCGGCAAGATTCTAGTCTGCGGAAACGGCGGGTCAGCGGCGCAGGCGCAACACCTGGTGGCCGAGCTGGTGGTGCGGTTTGAGACCGACCGGCGAGCAATTGCTGCGTTAAGCCTGTCAGCGGACACCAGCGTTTTGACAGCGGCCGGGAACGATTACGGCTTTGAAACGGTGTTTAGCCGCCAGATCGAGGCGCTGGGGACCTCTGGGGACACCCTGATCGTGTTCAGCACCTCGGGTAAAAGCAAAAACATCAAAGAGGCAATCTTTGCGGCCCAGAAAAAGGGCATGAGGATATTGGGAATAAGTGGCCGGAAGGGGATGGCCGCGTTGTGTGCGGTGGACATTATTGCGCCGGGTGAGACCACCGCGGTCATTCAAGAGATGCACCTGGTCATCACGCATCTGTTATGCCACGCAATTGAAAAGGGGATTGGCAAGTGACTGACATCATTGATGAATTTAAGGAAGTCACCGTGTTGGTGGTCGGTGATCCGATGTTGGACGTTTACCACGACGGCTACGTCGAGCGGATCAGTCCCGAGGCACCAGTCCCGGTCTTTGTGGAATTTACCCGCGAGACGCGCATGGGTGGGGCTGCCAATGTCGCGGCTAACGTGCGCGCGCTTGGGTGCAACGTAAAAACGCATTTTCCGACCGTGAACTGGGGCGAGAAACACAGGTACATGGCGGGCAACCACCATTTGCTGCGCATCGACGATGATGTCGACTACGATCCGCCGACCAATACGCCCGACCTGACTGGCGTTGATGCGGTCATTCTCAGCGATTACGACAAAGGGTGGTTAGATCGGGAATTCGTTGCTGACCTGATTCTGGCCTGTCGCGTGCACACAATCCCAGTCGTGGTGGACCCCAAGGGTGAGGATTTCAGTAAATATCGAGGCTGCACAATCATTTGCCCCAACTATTTGGAAGCAGAGAACGTCGTCATGAACGACTTTCCGACCATCTTGTTTAAGCTAGGCGAGCGTGGTTTGTCATTGCACGAAAACGGAATTGACAAACATTTCCCGGCCACATCACAAACAGTGTTCGATGTGTGTGGGGCAGGCGACACGGTGGTGGCCGTAGTTGGCGCCTGCCTGGCAGCAGGCGTCGACCTGCACACAGCTGCTGAATTGGCAAACCTAGCCGCCGGTCATGTGGTGGGGCAGGTGGGTACGGCGACCTGCTCGGCTGACCAGCTGCGGGCGTTGCTGTGAAAACGGGGTTGGTTAACGGCTGTTTCGACCTGCTGCACGAGGGTCACAAACTGATGCTGGCCGAGGCACTGGCGAACTGCGACCACCTGACCATCGCCCTGAACAGCGATGCGTCGGTCATGCGGTTAAAAGGACCGACCCGACCGATTCAGAACTGGGGCAACCGGTTTTGGTCAATTCACCGCTGGCATGGTGACCTAGCAAGACTGAAACCCCGGTGGGAATTGTTGACCCCGATTGCCGTAATCCCGTTCGAAGGAGACGATCAAAAGTTACTTTTGCAGATTCGGCCACAGATTTTGTTCAAAGGTTACGATCACGGGGCTTTACCAATCTTTTACCGTAGGATAGGGTGGAAGCATCTGCCTGTCGGTGAACCGGTCTTTGAAGGCCCGGAAATTCATCAGTGCGGCAGGGTTGAAGGCGTCAGCACGACGAAGTTGTTGGAGCAAATGCATGAAAGCGCCTAAAGGCAACGGTTACCCAGTGCACAAGTGCTGCCCTGAAGGGTGGCGTCAAACCCCATTTATAACTGGGGACTACGATCTGGATGCCACGATCCTGAACAGGCACAACAAGGATCTACCGCATCGTCTCGAGCTGTACACCCGGCGTACCAAAAGCCCATATGGGGCGCTGACTGGGTATAACGCGATTTCCAATTACCATGGGGATACCTGAAATGTCAGCCGACTCAGCACACAAGTTCAAGCCGAAGATGGCTAAGAAAATGAAGCAGCCGATGCACAAAGAAACTCCGGCAATGAAAAAGCCGATGAAATTGGAAAAAGCCACGCCTAACAAGACGCGCTCTTAATGGACAGCGTGGACCTGATTAGCGATGAGGCGTTGGAACTGCTGTACAAGTTGGATAGCACCGACTTGATCAGTGACGAGGCGTTGGAGCTGCTGTACAAAGCGGCTGAAACTGAGAACCACGCGCACGCGATTCGGGCGCTGTTTCAGGCTGGTGTTGACGCTGCGTTAGCATCTTCTGTAGCGTAATCAAAGACTTGTCGCATCAATGACTAAGCCTCTAAAACACCGACCCGTTGGAAACGACAACGCAGCGCGTGGATCTGAGTTCAAAAGCGCGGTTAAAAGGGCGCTGTCTCGATCTGGTGGCACGGTGGAAAAGGGATTGGACAAGTTGTGCGACCAGTTGATCGTCGCTGCAATGGCGGGCGAGCAGTGGGCGGTGCAGTTAGTTGCTGATCGAGTCGACGGCAAAGCGGCGCAAATTGTTTACGTGGGCGAAGCGCCAGAATTTATAGAGGCACCAAATGGGGTCGAACTCACCGACCGGCTCAACCGCGCACTCATTGGGCGCAGTGCAATCGACGCTGAGGGCCACTCGGTTCAGTGATCTAGTTGCGTCGTGGGATGCGCTGGACAGGAACGGGACGGACTACAGCGCGATGCGGTGGTTGGCGACGGTCGACCGGTACTACCTGTTGGTCAAGCTGTTGGGCCGAGCCGATGCCTGGCACCCGTGGCTGTACGCCCGTTGCCGGGAAGTCGAAGCAGCTCCAGACGGCCATCTCGACCTGTGGGCGCGAGAACACTACAAAAGCACCATCATCACGTTCGCTGGCATCATCCAGCAGATCCTGATCGACCCTGAGATCACGGTGGGAATTTTCAGCCACACCAAACCGATCTCTAAAGCGTTTCTGGCCCAGATTAAACGTGAGCTTCAAAACAACCGGCTATTGCAGGCGCTGTTCCCCGAGATTCTCTACGCCAACCCCGAGGGTGAAGCGCCCAGTTGGTCGTTGGACAACGGAATTATCGTCAAGCGTAAGAGCAACGCCAAGGAGGCGACGGTCGAGGCGCACGGGCTGGTGGACGGCCAGCCGACCAGCAGGCACTTCAAGCTTCGGGTCTACGATGACGTCGTGACACTGGAGTCGGTCAGCACGCCTGAGCAGATCCAAAAGACTACCGAGGCGTGGAGCATGAGCGACAACCTCGGCAGTCTAGGCGGCAAGGTCTGGCACATCGGTACGCGGTACTCATTTGCCGACACCTACGCGCACATCATGGGGACTGGGGCTGTGCAACCTCGGGTCTACCCGGCTACCCACGACGGCACCAAGGATGGGCGCCCAGTCCTGTTCAACCAAACCGAATGGGATCGGCGTATCCAGACGCAGCTAGAGGCGACGATTGCCACCCAGATGTTGCAGAACCCGTTGGCAGGGTCGCAACGCTGGTTCAACCCAGACGATTTGCAGGTTTATCAGGCACGGCCTGAGGCGCTGATGGTGTACGTGATGATCGACCCCGCTCGGTCCAAAAAAAAAGGCAGCGCCAACACGGCTATGGCGGTAGTTGGCATCGACCAAAGCGGCCAGAAGTACCTGCTAGACGGCTTTGACCACAAGATGGACCTTTTGGAACGCTGGACCGGGATGCGTAGCCTGTGGGCAAAATGGAGGACAGCGCCAGGCGTAATCGGCGTCAAAGTCGGCTACGAGCGGTATGGCGCAATTGCCGACATGGACTATTTTTTAGAGCGAATCCGGGTGGAGAACGTGCAGGGGCTGAGTATCGAGGAACTGGAATGGCCTGCTGAGGGTCCGGGATCAAAAGACGACCGGGTACAGAGATTGCTACCCGACATTCGGGGCCACAATTTCTATTTACCCTACGAACCGCAGGACGGTGATCCCGATCTAACCGACCAGCAGAAACGCATGATTCAGGCCGGATATGACTACCGTATCGCGAAGGCGATCATCCAAAGGGACGAAAACGGCCAATTGTACAATCTGTCCGAACGGTTCAGGATGCAGGTGGGCTACTATCCGTTCACGGGGTTAAAAGACCTTATTGATGCCGTTTCGAGGATCTACGATTTGGACCCCCGGCCACCTGAATACATCGACAGCACCATCTTGGAACCTGAACTAACATGAGAATGGACCTCACCGACCTACAGATCCGCGAACTGGTACGTACCATCGAGCGCGTGGCTGCGGGCCGGGGTCACATCACCTCGACTGAAGCCGGTCAGGTTCGACGCATTGCCGGCGAGCTGACCGAGCTGCGTTCCCGTGAGTCGGTCACCCGCCACCTAGCCGGTTTGGAAGGAGTCTACTGATGCGCTCTACCGTCCCGGCGTCGCTTGGCTTACCAGTCACTAGCCGCACGTTCAGTTGGAACGAGATGTGTAGGCGAGCGTGGGGCAGCGAGTTCAGCGCCCCCGATCACCGCGTTTACCAGTTCTCGAATGGGCGAGGGTTCGATAGCACCGACCGAGGCGTCACCGGGTTTTACACTCAGGGCGTACTCGACATCCTCACCGAGTACGGGGTAGCCATCAATATGGAACCACCCGGCGACTCGGTTGGCGACCCGATCCTGATGGAGTGATTCGTGCCAAAGATTTCCCAGTTTCCCGCAGGCGGCGTTGCCCAGAATACCGACCTGATTCCGATCGTGCGTAACGGCGGCGACTACACGGTCACCGGCTACAACCTGGCATCGCTGGCAGCCTACGGTCAAGCCTACGTCGGCACGTTCACGGCCACGGCTGGACAGACGGTATTCACCCTGCCCGCATCGCCCGGCTCACTGGCCAACCTGTTCATCGCAGTCGACGGCGCGGTCATGGTGCCGGGCAGCGACTACACATGGACAACGCCAACGACCCTGACGTTCTTGGTCGGCTTGAAGGTCAGCCAAACGGTGCTGTACAACTACACGACCTCAGTCCCCATCGGCACCTCGCTCGCTGGCGGCGTCTCAGGTCAGGTGCAGTACAACAACTCAGGGGTATTGAACGGCACCACAATCGGCGGCGATGCGACGCTGGTGGCGACCACCGGCGCACTGACGGTCACCAAGACCAGCGGCGTTGCGTTTGCAGCGTCGGCCACGACCGATACGACCAACGCGGCAAATATCTCGTCGGGCATCTTGCCGGTTGCACGGCAGAGTTATACGCAGGGCAGCACCGGCTCGGTTGCTCGCACGGTGACGAATAAGTTGCAGGAGTCGGTGTCGGTAATCGACTTTGGGGCTGATCCGACTGGGGTGGCCGATAGTACGACGGCGATCAATGCTTGTTACGCATCACTAAGCGCGGGACAGACGGCTGTGTTTCCGTATGGCACGTTCAAAGTGTCTGGAACAATCAGCATACCTGCTGGTGTAAACACCACAATGAACGCCAGTGTGACATCGACGGTAGGCAACTATTTCACAATGAACGGATCGGGTGATTTCAATATGACGGATGGTTTTATGACCAACGTCTATTTGAAACTTATTAACGGAACGCCTCGAATTAGGGGATTTCGTTATACCGGTTATTTGAACACAGCGGCAATTCTGATCCAGACCGGCGCGTTTCAAAACTTGTATATCTCCGACATTGATATTCAAGCGGCCAACTATGGAATTCTGCGACAGGGGGCAGGATCAACGTGCGACTGCGCGCAAATAGTGAACGGGCGTTTTTATAACCTACAAGGTGACGCCATTGAATGGAATGTTGCCATTGGCGATACCGGCGTTCAAATCTCAAACCATGTACTTGATTTAATCAATAACACCAATTCTAGTGCGAACTGGGGAATTGGAATTGGCATTGCCGGTAACACCTACAGCAATACCTACCCAGATAGCAGTTATGCTCGCGACTTTACGATTTCCAACATCAAAGGAAGCCGTATGGCCCAGTTGATCCACGTTGAAGCCAGCAAACGGTTTTCAATATTCAACATTGACGGATACGACATATCCAATGCGTACTCAACTGGATCAAGCATAGATCAAGCAACAGTTGCAATTTATGGCTGCACAGACTTTACGGTAGAAGGAATTCGCTCAATTGCGGGTACAACCGGAAATGCAACTGCTGGTCAGGTTTTAATCACATACGGAACCAGCGCGGGGTCATATATATGCCCAAGCCAAAACTACCAATTGCGAAACGTCTACATGAACAGCGGCGCTGTTACGTTAGATTCGGGTAACTCATCAACCACTGTAGTCGTTGATAACGTAAATCTTGTTGGGGCGGCTGGCACCTTCACGTTTAACGAGCGCCCGTCTAATTTGATTTTGAAAAACATTAACGCGCAGCGAAATAAAGCCAACGGAGCGGCATTAAGTTTGGCTCTAGACCTCAACATTGATGGTCGCCATGCGTTTGTTCCTAGTCAGCCAACAAGACTAGAGATTTCAAACGTCAACGGATATGACGAAAATTACAGCAGCAATACGTCGGTGAGCGGTTTTGTACAGGATCAGGTGTTTCTCCGTTGGAACAATTTCGAAGTTTCAGCGACGGGCAGTCAGGGCGCTGCCCAAGTGATGCGAGAGGTGAACCGTTTGTATCAAGGCGCATCTAACGGGCTGCCTTACGGGTTTGAATTTGTCCACGGCGATATGTTTATTGATACGACTTTAGGAGTTCGGTATGTCTTTAACGCAGGTGGTTCTTTCAACAAAGCCACTGACAATTTTGCCGTTTACGATCAAACAAACCGAATTATAAAATCAACGAATTACGCTTGGAATGGAGCGTTTAATCATTCTCCGGGTCAGCGTATTACGCTGACCAACATTGGCACAGCAGGCGCATCGTTAAGTTCGATTGTCCAAGAAGTTTATACGGCTGGCGGGAATTATTTGATGGTCATTGCTGATGCCATTGCTGCCGCCAATACGACGGCAGGTTCAATTAGTGCAACAAATGCACCGACTTACGTCACAACCGCTTAAGGACACCCCATGCCATTCACCAACCCCCTAGACCGCGCTAATCGGATAACCCCATGACAGCCAGTTACAACCTCAGCCTCCTCGGCTCCAACTACTCGCAGGGCGGCACGGGCGCAGTTGCGCGGACTACGGCGAGTAAAGGGTAAGACATGACCGCATCTAATAACCTTAGTCAGATTGGCGCGAAATACACCGGCACAATTCTGACCAACGGGGCCAGCGCTACCAACATGGCCTACATGAGCACCGTGTCGTGTTGGGGTGATTCACTGACCAATGGCACTGGCGGTACACCGTATCCAACTGCTCTGTCGGCAATCACGGGTTACATCACAATTAACAATGGCGTGGGTGGTTACACTTCTACGCAAATTTTGAATTTGTTCATAGCAGCACCGACCCAATGGCCCAACCTAACAATTATTTGGTCTGGTCGTAACGACTACACCGACACGGCAACAATTCTTGCCAACATCGCGACTATGGTTGCCGACCTTGGCCATGACGGTTATTTGATTCTGAGCGTTCTAAACGGCAATTACGTTCCTTACGAAGCCGTTGGAGGTGCTGGATACAACCTTATTATTTCTCTCAACAATCAATTGGCCACGATTTATGGATCCAAATATTTAAACGTTAGATCAATTTTGGTTGCAGCGTACAATCCATCAATTCCACAAGACGTAACAGATCACACAAACGACATACCACCATCTTCGTTGCGATCAGACAATATTCACCTGAATACGGCTGGATATGCGTTGGTGGCGTCATCTATTAACGCAGTAATTGCTAATTTGCGCGGCACTCGCGGGCTGCCAGTTTCAACAACTGGGGCTGTTGATTTATTGGCTTCTCCATCGCAAATTGGCGTGGTAACACCCAACATTGGCAAATTTACAACTCTAACCGCAAACAACAATATTGTTGTTGCAGGTAAAAATATTTCTGTTTCTGGCGATGCTACGTCGTTTCAATTTAACGCTGCTCTCATTCCACAAGTTGATGCAACCTACAATTTGGGTTACGGACCTTCCACATTTAGGTGGCTAAACGGTTATTTTTCTGGGCAATTGAATTGTGCAAATGCCGCAGTTACTGCTGCCATTACAGCGGCAACTTTAACAGCCAGTTCAACCGTCACGGCGGCAACTTTAACGGCTACCACCGGAACAACGTCACCAACCTATACGTCAAACTACAAAAATTATTCCCTCGCTATTGGCGCATCACAAGATTTGTTGAGCGTAGGTAGTTACCAAGCGGCGGCAAACGGATTTTTGGCTATTCGCTGCATTAGAAGCGGGGGTCTTACCGTTTCCGTTTTTGCTGTGAGTATGATGGGTAGCGGTACTCCATCAACCTACACCCCGTTGAGCACTCAGGTTTATTCTGCTGGATCTGCAACATTTACGATTACCGAAACATCGGCAGGCGGCGTTAATAAACTGACGTTAAACAATACGTCGGGCGCAGCAATCACTGTGACGGTCACGCCACATTGGATTTACGTTGATTCCAACGCAACAGTGACGTACTTCTAAGGACATCCCATGCCATTCACCAACCCCCTAGACCGCGTTCCCCAGATCCCCCAAGACTGGGCCAACCACATCTGCTACGGCGGCGCGCTGGGCATCTGCGTCCAACTGACGGGCCAGAAGCCGGTCATCGCGCTGGCCATCGTGTTCGCGATCAGCGCGGCGAAAAAGATTGTCGACTACTTCTACGAGCACGAAACGCTGAAGATGTGCGTCGGCAAGGCGCTGGTGTCGTGCGCGTGGCCGCTGTCGGTGTGGCTATGCTAGGACTTGATTTCAATGCGGTCATGGAAGCGGGTGACCCCGAGGAAGCGACGCAACTGGCGCTCGCGCAGAAGGTCGGGGATTCACTCAACCAGGCATACCCCAATCACCCATGGGTCATCGGTTTCCAAGGCGGCGGCATTGTCGTGCGTCACCTCGCAATCGCAGGGTCAGTCGCCAACGTCATCGGCAAGGAAGGGTTTAGCAGCCTATTGCCCCGTGACAAGCTCGGCACACCAGACGAGATTCGCGACAGTTGCGTTAAATTCGGCGGGGCATTGCTAGAGGCGTTCGACCTGCCTCGCGGCCCTTGGGACGGACGGGAGCCAACAGTGCCTAAAGCGTGGCGCTACAGACAGACGGATAAATTCCAATGAGTGAATCGACCCAGTGGCGTCCGCAGCCGCCGAGTATCAAAGACCCGGCACCCGGCGATACCGACCTTTGGTACGCGGCTAACGAGACGGACGGCATGGGCATCGAGCCTGAGCAAAACGGGCCAGAGGAAGAACACGACGACTTCGACCCCGAGCAACCTAACTGGCGGCGGCGGGCACAGGATGCCTACCGGTTCTCCACCTCATTCGTGGATACGAACTACCGCTCGAAGTGGGACGACAGCATCAAGGCGTTCAACAACCAGCACCCTAGCGACAGCAAGTACAACTCCGAGATCTTCCGCAAGCGGTCAAGCATCTTCGTCCCCAAGACCCGCGCCATCATTCGCAAGAACGAGGCGGCAGCGGCAGCGGCGTTCTTCAGCAACCTAGACCGTATCTCGGTCACCCCGGTCAACGGCAACGATGAAGTCGAGCGAGTCTCCGCCGATGTCATGCAGCAGCTGCTCCAGTACCGGCTCACGAAGTCGATCCCCTGGTTCCAGATCTGCATGGGTGGCCTACAGGACGCGCAGGTGCAGGGCGCCTGTGTGGCCCATGTGTCATGGCGCTATGCGATGCGCAAGGACGCTAAGGGCAAGCTGATCCGGTCAGACGATAAGCCGATGGTGGACCTGATCCCCATTGAGAACTTCCGCTTCGACCCGTCATCGAACTGGACCGATCCGGTCAACAGCTCACCGTACCTGATCCACCTGATCCCGATGTTTGTCGTTGACGTCAAACAGCGCATGGAACGGCCAGACCCCAAGGGGCGGCAGTGGAACAAGTACCCCGACAGCGCGTTAGTCGCTCGGGATGCCGACGACAGCACCCGGCGTGCCCGTGGTGGCAACTCGCAAGACGCCCATCTGGAGCGTCGCACAATATCGGACTACGACATCGTGTGGGTGCACCGCCACATTCACCGTTGGAACGGCACCGACTACCAGTTCTGGACGTTGAACAGCGACAAGATGCTGACGGATCCCGAACCCCTAGACGCCACAGTGTTCCACGGGAAACGTCCGTATGTCATGGGCGTGGCTACCGTCGAGACACACCGCCCGATTCCCTCGTCCATCCCCCAACTGGTCAAGGGGCTGCAAGATGAAATCAACGAGATCAAGAACAGCCGACTGGATAACGTCAAGTTCGTGCTTAACAAGGGCTACTTTGCCAAACGCGGCAAAAACGTGGACCTCCCGGCGTTGGTGCGCAACGTACCCGGTCGCGTTGTCCTCATGGACGACCCTGCAACCGACGTTGTGGAGAACACTTGGCCGGATGTGACCGCCTCGGCCTACGCTGAGGAAGATCGAAACAACCAGAACTTCGACGAGCTGGTCGGCAACTTTAGCGCAGCCTCGGTCCAGACCAGCCGCTCACCACGGGAACCGGCCCGGGCAATGACCCTTTTGCAGGCGCCTGCCAACCTGCTAACCGACTATATGCTGATGACCTACTGCGAGACCTTCATTGCGCCCGTCCTGCGCCAGCTGGTGCTGCTTGAACAGCACTACGAGACCGATCAGACCGTGCTGGAGATCGCTGGCAAGAAGTCCAAGCAGTTCCAGAAGTTCGGCATGGATAAGGTCACCGACGATATGCTCGAGCGCGAGATGACGGTCAACGTCAACGTGGGCATGGGTAACACCGACCCCGTGACCAAGATGCAGAAGTTTCTGGTTGGCGTCACCTCGTTTGCCAAGGTCGCGCAAAAGCCGCCGCCGGGCGTCAATTTGGAAGAAGTATTCAAGGAAATCATGGCCTTGTCAGGCTACGCAGACGGCGAGCGGTTCTCACTGGGCAACGATCCAGAGAAAGCGGCACAGCAACAGCAGATCAAGCAGTTGCAGATGAAGCTACAGCAGCTGTTGATGGAGCGCCGGGACAAGTCCGAGGCCAATGCGGTCAAGCGAGACACCGCGACGCAGGGCAACATCGTCAAAATGCTGCTGGCCGACAAAGAGGACTTGCACGAGAACGTCAAAATCTACGCCGGTCACCTCGCGGCCAAGGATCAGGCATTGCACCAGGCTAACGTCGGTCAAATGTCGGCCGCAGCGGCCCCACAACAGCCGGGACAGGCTCCGCAGGGCCAGCCCGCACCAGCGCAGGGGATGTAATTGGCACGCCACATAGACCCCGACGAGCCGCTGGTACGCACTGCCGTGTTTGGCAAGCAGGTTGAGGACTTTTTGACCTCAGATATTGGCGATTACTTGCTGCAAAAGGCCAAACACGAGGAAGCGGACGCCATCGAGGCGCTGGTACAGGGTGTGGGCACCCTACCGGAGCGCGAAATACTCGAATTGCGAAACAGAATTTGGACGGCGCGCAAGTTTCAAAGCTGGCTCGGTCGAGCGGTGGAGATGGGTTTGCAGTCGATGGAGTTGTTGAAGGAGGAGGACTGATCATGGCTGATGACAACCAAGAAGAAGCACGCCGCCAGCGCGAAATTGAAGCGCGAGCGGCCAACAAGGCGCGAAATGACGAGCGTCTGGAGCGGCTGAACAACATTGCCAACCAAGCCGACGAGCGCAAGTCGCAGGACGGCATGGAGGATCTGGAGGACGAGGCGTGGACAGAACAGGGCGTCCGTGCTGCTGAACACGAGCAGGATGAGGGCGAAATTGTCGCCGAGGCTGAGGAAACCGACCGGGCGCTAGACGAGGCCCGAGCTGCCGGGGCCGATGACGTCAAGGTCACCAACGGCGAGACCTACTACCGCCTGATTGTTAACGGAACTGAGAAGTGGCTCACGCTCCAGCAGCTCCGGGAGAGCGCTGGCAAGGTGTCAGCAGCCGACGAGTACTTGCGCAATGCCAAGGAACTTGTTAGAAATGGTCTTAGCGCCCCTCCATCCCACCGGGACGAGGCGGCGAACCCGGTTAGTGGCCGGGTGCGAGAACTGCTCAACCGCGCAATTATGGGTGAGCAAGAGGCGATTGACGAACTGGCACAAGCCATTGAGCGACCATCCGCTAATGCGGACGTTGCCCGACTTGTGGACGAGCGCGTTGATGGTCGGTTGACGTTTCGCGAAGCTGTAAATTGGTTCGATAAGGAATACCAGGCCGAACTCAAAGATCCCCGCCTTAAGGAATACATCGTCTGGAAGGACAGCCAACTGGCGCAATCCAATCCCGACATGGACTTTAAGGACCGCCTCCGCACCGTAGGTGAGGAAGCAAGGGCACTGCGAGGCAAACCTGCTGCACCTGCCGCTGATCCCCAGCGACGAGCCGATAAAGAGCAACGCAAGGCGTCCGTCAGGTCGATTCCGGTAGCCGGTGGACGGCAAGCGGAAGAAGCTGACGAGGATGACGACGAAACCTACGAATCGTCCATCGTTAGGATGGCGAAAGCGCGGGGACAGTCGAGACCGATTATTCATAGACGCTGAACCCGCCATAGTGGCGTGGTTCTACAACAGGAGTCACGCCACATGGCAGGTCAAGTTTGGGCTGTTAACAGCCTCGGGGGCTATCTCTACAGCCGCCAATTATCCAACGTACTGCGCGCTAACGTGCAGCCTCTGGTCAAGTTCCGCCAGTTTGCCGATGTCCACGACATCAGCCAGCAGGGCAAGAAAAAAGGCGACGTGTTTACGTGGGACGTTTTCTCTGACGTTTCAGCCGCTGGCGCGGTCCTTGTCGAAACAAACACGATGCCGGAAACCAACTTCACGATCATTCAGGGCACCCTGACGGTCACTGAAGCCGGTAACAGCGTTCCCTACAGCGGCAAGCTCGACAACCTGTCGAAATTTCCGGTTGAGGACGTCATCAAGAAGGTACTCAAGAACGATTGCGTCAAGTACCTCGACCGCGCTGCTTGGACCCAGTTCAACCAGACGTTGTTGCGAGCGATCCCAGTCGGCGGCACCAGTTCCACGGCCATCACGCTCTACACCAACGGCACCGTCACCGGCACCAACAGCATCGCGTTCTCAAACGCGCACGCTAAGGCGATCGTGGACGCAATGAAGGAACGCAACATCCCGGCTTATATCGCGGACGACTATTACGCGATTGCATGGCCGACGACCTTGCGTACCCTCAAGAACAACCTTGAGACGATTCACCAGTACTCGGACACGGGTTTCAACCTCATCATGAATGGTGAGATTGGCCGCTACGAGAACACCCGGTACATTGAGCAGACCAATATCGCCAAGGGCACCGGCACGGACGGCACGACCACCACTGCGTGGACGAACGGCGTCAGCGACTGGATGTTCTTCTTCGGCAACGACACGGTGGCAGAAGCCATCGCGGTCCCTGAGGAAATGCGCGGCAAGATCCCAACCGACTACGGTCGTTCAAAGGGCATCGCCTGGTATTACTTGGGTGGTTTCGGCATTGTCCACACCGCTGCGATTAACACCCGCATCGTGAAGTGGGACTCGTTGGCTTAAGGAGCACTAAACTATGTCTAACCTCAATACTTTGAAGAGTGCGGCCTACGACAACCCGGCCTATCTCGCTCGCGGCACGTTCGCGACGATCACGGCGGCTGGCGCGTCTGGCGTTTCGGCGAAATTCGTGGCACACGCCAACCTGTTGCTGTTCGGCCTCACGGCCTTCACCACGGTTGCGTCCACCTCGACCTACACCGCCACCCAGTACTACAACTACGGTGGAACGACCAACACCTCGGCTACGATTCACGTTGCAGCCTCGCAGCTCAACTTGATTCGTATCACCAACACCGCAGCGGTGGGTGTAGCGCCTTCGCTGTCCACCTCGACCATCGGGCCGTTCTACATTGACACGCTGTACGCAAACGGGACGGCCACCGGCCAGATCGGCGCGACACAGACGGTCTCGTTGAACACCTCGACGGGTACTGCCGGTTTGGGCGGTCTTTCCATCAATCAGGGCGATCAGATCTACGTCGTGAACGGTACGGACACCTCGGGTGTCAACCTTGTCACACTGGATTACCAGATCCTCCCCGGCGCCAACGTACAGGCTTAAGGAGTAATTCATGCCTAAGATCACGCAACCCGGTCGGAAAATGTACGAGACCCCGCAGATCACTGCGGACCAGCTCGCGACCGAAATGTACGGCGGCGATGCTCCGACGCACACTGACATCATCAAGTCTGCCAATGCTCGGGCGCAGAAGCGCCACGAGATGAAGGGCCAGCACGTTGCTGATGTCGGCGTGCTGCCTGACAGTGCGGAGATGGCGCACAACGAGCTGGTCGGTGTCCGCAACAGCGGATACCTTGCCAAAAAGGGGCTGGAGTTTGGCGTCAATGCCTTCTACAACAGCCTGCCACCCGGCATGGACATCGAAGATCAGGAGAATTCCGACATCCGCAAGATGGAGATGCTGGCCTACGAAGGCGGCATCGGCTATCCCGGTGACGGCTGGGTCCATCGTGCTGCGGGGGCAATGATGCCTAAGACGAAGGACATGGGTCGTCCCGGCATGACCAACGACGTTCCTAGCAAGAAGATCTAGGCGAGGAGCCAGTCATGCCGAAGGTTGTGCAGGAAAAGTTCCAGATCAACTACCCCGACAAGGGATCGAGTGCTGAAAATCAGCATGGCTGGCTCACTGACATGGAGGCCCGAGCGAAAAAGGGAATGCCCGGCCGCGAAGGCTTGCCGGGTGGAGATGGTTCCACCCGGATGATGAATAACGCGGCGTTCTTCAATGGCTTGCCACCGGGCATGGACATTGAGGATCAGGAAGTCACCGACCAGCGCAAGATGGGCATCAACATTGCGGGCAATATGCCGGGCCAGTTTGCCGATGGCGACCTGACCAATGGCGAGTTAAGCGCCCATTCGCTGCGGGTTGGCTTTGATAAGAAGGCGCTGCTGCAAACGGATGACGAATACACTCGCGAACACAACGACGCTTTCTACGACGATGTGGGTGGGTTTATAGAGCGTAATAACTATTTGGATCGGTCATAGATCATGGCACTTTCAACCCTAAACCCAACTTACCCGGCGAACTCGCTTTCCCCGCTGGGCGTCTGCAACATTGACGCCACTTCGGGGTTGGTTTACAGCCCCGGCTGCGCCAATTACACCCCGTTAAGCACGACCGGCACGGCTACCATCGACAGCTCGGGCGGCGGCATCCTGTACGGCGTCAACGCGATCAGTACCGGTACATCGTGGACGATCACGCCTTACGACATCTATGTGCTTGGCACGACCACCACGACCAACCAGTTGACAGCCACCCAGACGGCTACGGCTGTCGGCTTTCAGGGCAATCCGGGGTCAGGTGGCACGGGCGTCCGCTACAATGGTAATCTGGTGGTGGTCACAACCGGCACTGGCGGTTTGTGGAACATCCTTTGGGACTAGTGGGAGCGGAAATGCAAAACGACGAATTCCTGGCTGATGGCACGAAACTGTTTAACCCGACTAAACCGCACGGCACCATCTACGGTGAGGGCGGGATCGAGGGTCGATTTGTTCAGGATGGCCTTGTCTACCGTGGCGACCGTCGACCGGTAGGCTACGTCGAAACACCGGCAGATCAAAAGACGTTGAAGCTGAAAGTTTGATTCATCCGGTTCATGCCGGGACATGAAGACCGGCCCCGCGCCGGTCTTTTATTTTAGGAGTTACGATGTCATACGCGAATGCCACAATCAAAAGCCAGCAAGCCGGCGGCGCGTTTACGGTTGCTACGTTACCAACGGCATCGCAAATGATCGGCGAATCTGTTGGTGTAACGGCATATACCACGGATGGCGGACTGCAATCTTGGACAGGAACCGTCTGGACTACAGTCGTTTCTCAATATCAGGGAACTTGGAACGCCAGCACTAACACACCTACTTTAACTAGTAGCGTTGGTAGTACCGGAAATTACTATATTGTCTCAACTACTGGGGCAACCGTTCTTGATGGAACGGGTCAATGGGTAGTTGGTGATATTGTCTCTTTTTCAGGAACCACTTGGGGTCGTGTAGTCGGGCGTCCGGCGCGTCAACTTCTTGGAAAGTCAGTGACGCTTACACTTTGGGTTGTTGGCACTACAGGAAACGACGCAACCACCAATGGCACTACTTTTGCCACCGCTTTCAAAACAATTCAAGCCGCCGTTGATGCAGCCTACGCTCGTTATGATGGCAGCGGCGGAACTGTCTTAATTCAAATTTCTTCTACTACGTCTTACGCTAATGCAGTAGCAATAAATAACCAGTTGCCGGGGGGTGGATTGATATGGCTTAACGGCCAAGGCGGAGCCACATCATTAACTGTCGCCAGCGATAACGCGATTAAGGCCAGTTACGGTGCTAGAGTTCTTATCACCGCAATGACGTTATCAACCACCGGCAGCGGTGCTTGCATTTGGGCTGACAGTGGCGCTCAAGTGGTTTATGGTACTAGTGGCGGATTTGCCATGACTTTTGGTGCTTGCGCTGCAAGCCACCTTGACAGTAGCGGCGGCGCAACAATCGCTGCTCAAAACAATTACAACATTACTGGCGCTTGCGGTTCTCATCTACACGCCCGCAATTTAGGCAATATTTACATTTCCGGCGTGGTAATTACTTTAGTTAGCACACCAAGTTGGAGTGCTTATTTCGCCGGTACGTCTTTTGGTTATGTTGAGTGTATTGGCACATCGTTTGTTGGTAGCGGCACTGGGCCTAAATTTATTTGCCATTTCAATGGCGTTATTCGGTCGTCGGCTGGTTCAGTTGGGGATTTGCCCGGCTTAACTATGCCCGGTAGCAGTCCGGGTGTGGCTAATCTTGGAGGTTTGTTCGACGCTTACGGCGCAAGCCCAAGTCGAAAAATTACTATAAGCGCCCAGACAGCAGCGTTTACTTTGACGTTACCAGCAAACTGCCGCATAAATGCTATTGTGTTTTCAAACAACAACGCAAATGCCGTTACGGGTGGTCTTAAAGTTGGCAGCGCATTAGGCGGTTCGGATGTTGTCGCGGCGCAGGCTGTTGCTGGTAACGCTTTTGTGGATTCTACCTTGTTGAGCAGGTTGTTCAGCGCGACGGTAGATCAAACTCTATATGTGGATGCAGTAACAGCGTGGAATAGCGCAAACGTGACAATGACCATGACATATGAATTGCTTTCTTAAATTTGAATTTGTTTTAAGGAGTCGCAATGTCATATGACTTACCGGTACGACGCAGCCAACAAGTAGGCAGCGCCTTTACCGTGGCGACCCTACCGACGCTATCGCAGATGGTCGGCGAACCCATTGGGATGCTCGCGTACACCTCAGACAGTGGCCTGTACGCTTGGAATGGCAGCATCTGGGTATCGGTAGCCGCAAACGCAACGCTGGCCCTTGGCATCACGCCTGTCGTCGGCGGCACTCCCGGTTATATCTTGTACGACAATGCGGGCTTCGTCGGCGAACTCGCGAACACCGGCACGGGCAATAACGTCCTCGCGACCTCACCCACGCTAGTGACGCCCATATTGGGCGCAGCGTCGGGTACGTCTTTAGACCTAACGTCGGCCACGGGGTTGACGTTAAACGGGGCGATTTTGGCTAAGACCAAAGCTACGTTGTTTAGTTACACCGGCAGCGCTCAAACGTACACGATGGCAACCGGCTGCATAGCGGTATCTATTTTGACCGTGGGCAGTGGCGGCGGCGGCGGTTTTGGGGGTACTTATACGCCCGGAAGCGGATCAGGCGGTGGCGCAGGTGGCGCAGGTTCATATACTTTCAATGTTCATCGCGCATCGAATCTTAGTGCCGGCTCGCCGTATACCGTAACCATTGGTCAAGGCGGTGCGGGCGGCACCGCAGGATCAACGACAGGCACAATCGGCGGCATCACAAGCGTTGGCACGATTGCCTATGGCGGCGGTGGTGGCGGCGGTGGTCCCGGTTCTTTAAGCGCGACAAGTGGCGGCGGCGGATCACCTGCTCCAATTTATGCACAAGCAGGATCAGGGACTACTGGTGGCGGCGCTGGCACCGCTTTTGGTTCTACCGGTGGTGCTGGCGTAGCCGCAGGTGTTGCAGCATCTATTTTCGCTGGAAGTGCCGGTGGCGGCAGCAGTAACGTCGGTGTCGCAGGAGCGGGTGGAAATAATCCGTTTGGTGGAATTACTGGTGGCGGCGCTGGTGGCGGGTTTAATGCCACTGTTGCCGCCGCTGGGGCAGCAAGCGGCATTAGCATTATTAACGCTTTGATTACTTTGGCATCGGGTGGAGCGGCTGGAGCCGCAGGAACGGCAGGAACGTCCAACACAAATATTGCAACCGGCCCATTTTTTGCTTCTACGGGCGGTGGTGGCGGCGGCGCAGGTGTTAATGGCGCAGCAGGTGGCGCTGGTGGGTTGGGTGGAGGTGGTGGCGGTGGCGGCGCAGGGTCAACTGCTGGTGGTAACGGCGGCGCAGGTGGCAATGGTCTTGTCTACATCGTGGAGTACTTTTGATGAATCGTTCGGCAACCATCACGGCTGACAACATTGTGCGCGGCATTTACGAATGGGAAGGTGGCGAATTTCAATCCCCTCCCTACGCACCCGTAGACGTTTATGGCGTCCCGACGGCTGACCCACAGCCCACAACAGCCGTCCCCGACACCGACCCACCGACGGCGCAGATCGGCGAAACATACAACCCAGCCGATGGGACGTTTACTTTACCCCCGGCACCAGCACAATCACCCGGATTGATCTCGCGGATTTTGTCCGCGATCAACCCGTTTAAGTAAGCACCAGAGGGAGGAACTCATGGTCTGGAAAGCAGATGATCCGCAAGGGAACGAGGCAGGCAAGATCCGTTGGGAGTTGCCAAAGTGGACCCGTGGCCGGGGTTTAGACATCGGTTGTGGCGGAAATAAAGCATTTCCACACATGATTGGCGTAGACAACGGCGCTGATATTCAGCTATTTGGCCATCAGTTCAAGCCCGACGTCTGGATTGACGACGCGGCAGACTTGAAGATATTCGGCACCGACTCGTTGGACTTCGTGTTTTCCAGTCACGTACTGGAACACATTCCCTACGACAACGTGGTCAAGTGCCTAAAGGAGTGGCTGCGGGTCATCAAAATCAACGGGTACCTTGTCCTGTACCTGCCCGACGAGACGCTGTACCCAAAGGTCGGTGAGCCGGGAGCGAATCCCGACCACAAGTGGAACGTGGGCTACACCCGGCTGATTGAGCTGATGGAGAAGGCGGGCAATTGGGATCTGCTCGACTGGCAGCGACGGGATCAAGGCAGCGAGTACAGCCTGTTCTTCGTCTTTCAGAAAAAGGCGAAGGGGCAGACATTCAGCTGTCTTATCCCCAAGCACCCCAAGCGGGCCGCTGTTGTCCGGTACGGCGCTTTTGGCGACATCGTCCAAGCGTCGAGCATCTTCGCGGGCCTCAAGGAGCAGGGCTACCATGTCACGGCCTTCTGTTCTCCACCGGGATCCGATGTCATCTTGCATGACCCGAATGTAGACGAGTTCTACTATCAGGACAAGGATCAGGTGCCTAACCTAGCGCTGGGTCAGTTCTGGGACTACCAGAAGGCAAAGTTCGACAAGTGGGTGAATCTGTCCGAGTCGGCGGAAGGAACGCTTCTAGCGATACCGGGCCGGTTCCTGCACGGTGTGCCACCGGCACTACGGCACAAGCTCACCAACATGAACTATCTGGAGCTGCAACACGACGCGGCGGGCATCCCGCACAAGCCACAGGTGCATTTCTACCCCACCACCGAGGAACGCGAGTGGGCCAAGGCGCTAAAGGCGCAGAGTGGTGAATTTAACATAGTGTGGTCACTAGCCGGTTCGTCCGTGCATAAAACGTGGCCATTTGTGGATAATATCATCGCGGCACTGCTGCTCGAGTTCCCGAAACTGCACATTTTCTTGGTCGGCGGTCCCGCTGCGGTACTGCTTGAGCAGGGTTGGTTCAAGGTAGCCGAGGACGGTCAGCCGGTGAAGGACGAGAAGGGCCGCAAGGTCCAGATCGACCCCCGCGTACACCCGATGTCGGGCGACTGGTCAATCCGCCAGACCATGACGTTCAGCCTCGCGGCAGACCTCGTGATCGGGCCAGAGACTGGCGTGCTCAATGCGGTCTCGCACGAACCGATGCCGAAGGTGATCTTCCTGTCGCACTCATCGAACGACAACCTGACCCGCGACTGGGACAACACCCATGTTCTCTGGGCCGATAAAACCAGTTGTCCGGGGCGTGGCAACAATGAAGCGCCAGCTTGTCACCAGCTGCATTACAACTGGGATCACTGCAAAAACGTGACGGGCGAGGATGGCAAACCGTCCGGGGTGGCGCAGTGTCAGATGGACATCACGCCCGAACACGCTCACCGTGTCATTTGGCACGTTATTACAGAGGCGCTAGCGGCGCGAAAGGCAGCTTAAATGGCAACGTCCGGCACCTACGTTTTTACCGTCACCCGCGATGACATCATTCGCGAAGCTTTGCTGAACATCGGCAAGCTGGACGTTTATGGTCAGATCGACCCCATCGAGACGACCGACTGCGCCCGCAAGCTGAACATGATGGTCAAAACGTGGATGGGCCGGTTGGACTACGCGCCGGGTCTCAAAATGTGGACCCGGCAGCGTGGCGACCTCATCCTGTCGGCAAGCCAGTATCAGTACAATTTGGGGCCGACCGGCGATAACTGGTGCGGTGGCGTGGCGGCAGTACCAGGCGTTACCTACGCTTCCGATCAACTGTCCACTGGCGCCAACGGGGCGGCAGTCACCCTGTTCACCGGGGTGGGATCGACTAGCAATTTCACCTCCGGCGACTATTGCGTGGTGCAGCTCGACACGGGCGACATCTTTTCGACCACCATCACCGGGGTCAACGCGGGTGCAGGGTCAATCACCATCGCGGCGGGGTTACCCTCGTCGGCGTCCGCCGGGAACTACGTTTATAACTACACGACTAAAGGCCAACGTCCGCTAGAGATCGTCACGGCGATCCTCGTGGACAACACGCAGAACAGCGTCCCCCTCGACTACATGACGCTCCAGACCTACGAAGCGCTGCCGACCAAGACGAGCAGCGCGTACACCAGCGACCCGACAGCCATCTATTACGAGGCACAGATCGGCAACAACGGCCCGTCAGGCGCCAACGGCGTCTTGTACATCGACTGTGGCGGTGCGTCCGACGTCACCAAACAGATCCACATCGTGTACCTGCGTCCCGTGCAGGACTTCAGCAACCCGCTGGACAACCCAGAATACCCCCAAGAGTGGTATTCGGCGCTCTGTTGGGGCTTATCGAAGCAAATCGCGCCCATGTTTAACGCGCCGTGGGGTCCGGTGATGGAGGAGTGCTACCAAGAAGCGGTAACTTTCGCTCGGCACAGCAATACCGAAGTGTCGGAAATCTATTTCCAACCGAACGCCGGTAACCCTTAATGAAGGTCGTGCCTATTTTTGGCGCGGGGATTCAGGGCCGCTCGCTGCCCGTTACGGCACAGCGTCGCCTTAATTGCTACTTCGAGCAGCGACCAGACGGCGACAAGACCCAGATCGCGGTGTTTGGCACCCCCGGTTTGGTCAACATCACAACGATGCCTGGTGTAGTGCGCAGGATGCTCGGCACCCAGTCTTTATTCTACTGCGTGGCCGGTAACGGCTTTTACTCGGTCACCACCGCCCTTGTGCAGACCCTGCTGGGGTCACTGAACACCAACACCGGGGCTGTCGGCATTGCGAACAACCCGTCCCAGATCATCGTGGTGGACGGCACCGCGGGCTACATTTATACCCCGGCCACCAACACATTCAGTCAGATCACCTCGTCCGGGTTTCCAAACGGCGCGAAATCGGTTGTTTTCGTAAGCGGCTATTTCGTCTGCGAGCAACCCGGCACCCAATATTTTTGGGTCTCCAACCTGTTCAACGGCAATATCTGGGACTCGCTGGCCTTCGCAAGCGCATCTCAGTATTCGGACAACATACTTGCCGTCGATGCCCTGATCGGTAACCTGATCCTGTTCTCCGAGCGCCATACCGAATTTTGGCAGAACGTCGGCTCACAGCCTGAACCGTTCCAGCCGATCATCTCGGCAACCTCAGAATTTGGCATTGCCGCGGTCTATAGCCGCGCCCATGTAAACCAGACGGTGTGCTTTCTGGGCATGAACCCCCAAGGCGCAGCGCAGGTGGTGCAGATCACCGGCTATAACTTGGCCGTCATCTCGACCCCCGACCTCGATTACATCATGTCCAAGATCACGGTGTCGGACGCGGTGGCGATCAGTTACGTCATCAACGGCCACCCCATGTACCAATTGACGTTCCCCACGGCTGACCGCTCGTTCCTGTACGACACGGCTTCGGGCCTCTGGAGCGAGACCCAAAGCGGTACGACCCAGAACTACTCAAAGCGGCATCTGGCCCAGTTCTCGGCTTACACGAACGGCATTACCGTGGTGTCTGAGGTCAACAGCGGCAAGATCCACCGGTTTGACAGCAACATCTATACCGACAACGGCCAAACCATTGTCCGCGAGCTGGTCACCCGGCACGGTTCCTACGACTTTAACCGGTTCAGCATCGACGAGATGTATTTGGACATGGAGACCGGCGTGGGCCTAAACACTGGCCAAGGCGTCACCCCCTACATCACGGTTGAGTGTTCCAAGGACAACGGGCGGACCTATTCCACCCCCCGCCATCTGCAAGTCGGTCCGCTGGGCAACTACAAACAGCGAGTTATTGCCCGCCGGTTTGGCAGTTCGAGAGACTTTGTGTTTCGAATACGCATGACCGACCCGGTACAGTTCACCATCACCGAGGGTGCGGTCTCTGTTCGTGAGGGTGCGCAATGACCTCCCCATTGGCCCCGATCCCCGGTCCCGTCATTTCGGCCAAGGATATGCTGACCCCCGTTTGGCGGTCGTGGTTCAACCAGTTGTACGTCTACGTCAGCGCGGCGTCGGCCAGCGCATTTACGCAGGCGCAGATTCAGATTACCGAATCGCAGGTCACCGGCCTGACAGTCGATCTGGCGGCCAAGGCGGCGCTCGCGTCCCCTGCCCTGACTGGCACCCCAACTATTAACGCGGTGGCGCTACGGACCGGCACAGGCAGTCCAAACAGCGCTGTCACCGGCAATATCGGCGACCTGTACCTGAATACGTCGGGTGGGGCCGGGACAACGCTGTATGTGAAAGAAAGTGGGGCGGGAACCAACACGGGATGGGTAGGGAAATGAACGAAATGGCAGCATTTAAGGTCGGCAATGCCGAGCAGATGGATCGTCTGGAAGTGCAAATGCTTGCCCTACCCCAGACCGTTTGCAGCGTCCGCCACCTGTTCACCCCCGGCCAGTACACCCGTGAGGTCACGATCCCGGCAGACAGCTACATCGTCGGCCACAAGCACCGGCACCCCCACCTGAACATTTTCACGAAGGGTTCCGGGGTTATGGTCATGTGCGACGGGCGGCATCAGGAGTTGCAGGCGCCGTTTGTGTTCGTCGGCCAGCCGGGTCGCAAATGCGGTTATGCGCGGACGGAAGTCGTCTGGCTCAACGTGTTCGCGACCGAGGAGCGGGACATCGAGAAGCTGGAAGAGATGTACTTCGACAAGTCGGAAGAATTCGTTGAAGCGCAATCTCGGGTCAAAGTCGGGTTTGACCCCCTGCTGCTGACCCACCAGCGGTCGGACTACGAGGCGGTGCTGGCCGAGTTCGGCGTTGATGAGGCAACCGCACGAGCAATCTCAGAAACTGACGATTTAATCCCGTTTCCGTATGGCACTTACAAGGTTAAAACCGGCGTTTCTGCTATCGCCGGGAAGGGAATTATCGCCACCGCCGACATCGCGGTTGGCGAAATCATCGCCGCAGCCCGCGTGGATGGCAAACGCACCCCGGCTGGCCGGTACACGAATCACTCCCCAACGCCCAATGCCAAAATGGTCAACGCGGGAAACCGTGTCCTTTTGGTGGCAATTAAGCCAATATCGGGTTGTCCAGGAGGATTCGACGGCGAGGAAGTCACGGTTAACTACCGGGATGTCATCGCATCAAACTTACTTGGAGTCTGGAAATGAGCGCAGTCGCGGTTACTTTAAGCACGGCGGTGATCGGAGCCGCTGCCATTGGCACGGTTGGCGCTGTTGTCGCGGGCGGAATGGCGGCATCTGCCACCAAAGACGCCTCCAACGCTGCCATTCAGCAGCAGCAGGCCGCACTGGCGCAGCAGAAAGAGATGGCCGCGCCGTACACGCAGCTCGGTCAAAACGCGATGGGCGCGTACCAGAACCTGCTCGGTATCGGCAAAGACGGCAAGGTCAACCCGCAGCTCGCGCAGCAAACGCTCCAGAATATGCCGGGTTACCAGTTTGAACAGCAGCAGGGGCAGCAGCAGACGCTGGCCGCAGCCGGTGCAATGGGCATGGGGCTGTCCGGCAACACGCTGGCAGGACTGTCCAAATACAACCAAGGGTTGGCCGACCAGACCTATCAGCAGGAACTAAAGAACCTGCTTGCGCCCGTTCAAATCGGTCAGGCAGCGGCGGCTGGGCAGTCGGCAAACATTGGCAACGCGGCCAACAACATGAGCAACATCCAAATGCAGCAGGGGCAAAACAACGCCAACATCGCTACGGGGACCATCGGCGGCATTACCGGCGCTATCGGCAACGGACTGAACAGTTACACGACATTGAATACGCTAAAAGGATTGCAAGGCGGCGGAAGCAATCCTTACGGAAATCAGGCGTCGCCTTTTTACGCAAACGGAACACCGGCAGGCGGCATGGATTATGGCGCTCCAACCATCAATTTCGGTGCGCCCGATTTGGGTGGCGTAACAATGCCAGTTATTTGAGGTATTTATGCCAATCGACCCACAAAGCATTTCAAGCATTGGCCAGAACACCGCAGACATTGGTGGCGCTGTTCAAAAAGCGTACACGCTGTCCGATGCCATTGACCGCAGTCAGATGAACAAAATGACGCTAGCGTCTGCCCAAGAAGAACAAGCCGACCTTGCTAAATTAAAATCAATCAGCTCAAAATTTGATCTTTCTACAGCGGAAGGCCAAAACTCTTACGCTGCTGAAGCTATGAAGATTGATCCCAAACTGGGAATGCAAGTTCAAAAAAGCATGAATGAAACTCAGCGCGGCGCGCTGGAATTAGATTCTGCCAAGTTGGCAATTTACAAAGAGCAGAACGAAGCGTGGAGCGGCATATTGACCCCTGCCGCTGACATGATTAAGCAAGGCATGGCGGCGGGCAAAACACCGGCTGAAATTCAAATGTCGGTCATGCCATTGGTGCAAAACGGGTTTAAGACGTTGCAGGCCGTTAAATTGAGCAATGGCGCATCGCCTATACCCCCTGAAGCGGCTGCTCAAGTCACAAGTTTGCTTTCCTCGAACGATCCCAACGTGTTTATCAAAGGGATCATGGACGCGGCGAACAGTTCTAACGTATCGCGAACTAAGTTAGCGGCGTTGGAAAAAGATCGGATGGGCGTTAAAAACCTAGAAAGCGAAATATCGACTCGCGGCAACAAAATTGAAACCGTGATGAAAAACGGCAAGCCAATGCGCGTTGAATTTAATGCAAATGGCGAAGAAGTTCGCACATTGGGCGAAGCGCCACCAACAGCCGCTACGGTGCAAGTTGGCGGTCCCAATGCGCAATCCTTGTTGGGTGAATTGGCGCTTCGTGGCGTTAACATCCCCGCTCGAACTGCGGGAGCGGTAGTTGCCGGTCTTAAAAAGAATTATCCCGGCAAATCAGATGCCGAGCTTGCGGACATGGTAGTGACTGGTCAGGCCACATTAGCTGGCGTAAAAGCCGAAAAGCGCGTGGAAGGCGCTCAAGTCGGCAAGATCGAAACAGCAATACGCGAAATTCCCCAGTTTGCGGAAAAGGCGCTTGCGGCGTCTGCCAAAGTTCCACGCGGCGAATTCAGGCCGTTCAACAAACTGCGCTTGTACGCAGACACCCAATTGTCAAATCCAGATCTCAAGGAATTGAAGTCTTACCTCAATTCGTTGTCCAACGCTTACGACGTAGCGGCGGCTCGCGGCGGCACGGACGTAAACAAACGAGCAGAAGCGCACGCTATGCTTGATGCTGCTGACAGCCCTGAGACCTTGGCTCGCGCCATTAAGGTCATGCAGGATGAAGCGGGCATTGCGCTTAAAGCCGGTCAATCGGCATTGCGCGGCGATCAACCTCCCCCCGCCGTTTCTGGGACCACCCCGGTCCCCTCCCCCGCTACGGGTGGAACAGGGGCGGCGGGGGGAACCAAACGCTGGGAAATGAAAGACGGCAAATTGGTTCCGGTGCAATAGTGGTCCA
>Ga0194045_1000085_pt1 | contig 26790 bp, 20 predicted proteins | sample JunL6211m_MetaG_FD_161686 | JGI IMG/M metagenome (GOLD analysis project Ga0194045, IMG submission 161686) | Anoxic zone freshwater microbial communities from boreal shield lake in IISD Experimental Lakes Area, Ontario, Canada - Jun2016-L626-11m | ecosystem: Environmental > Aquatic > Freshwater >...
CGATAATGTAAGACTCAGCTACCTAGCACATCCCGATTGGAAAATGTACGAAGGTCTGACATTGAAAGATGCAGCAAAAAAACTCACGGGGTCGGAAGGCCCTGCTGCAATTGGCTCTTTTGTTTGCCAATCGCTGGTGCAATGCGGTCTGGCTGTTGGTTGCGTGGTACCCCATCGAAATCGGGATGAAAAAGATATCGATGCGTTTATGAATCATGAAGGAATGATGGCTGGAAGCGATGGCATCTACACTGGTGATTTCCCTCATCCGAGAGGTTATGGATGCTTTGCCCGATACCTGGGCCATCATGTCCGTGATGCAAAATCGTGGGGGTTGGAACAAGCGATTCAAAAACTATCTTGGCATGGTGCAAGAAGGCACGGGTTGAAAAACAGAGGCCTATGCAACCCAGGATATGCCGCTGATGTTGTGGTTTTTGACCCCACTACCATCAAGGATAACGCATGGTATGAAACCGGCAAGCAACCAGCATCGGGTATGGAACATGTGTTCGTGAACGGCAAAGCGGTGTTGCTATCCGGAGAAAGAACAAAGGCACTTCCAGGCAGGGGCCTGCGCAGGTTATAGATGATAAAACACTGCGCAATTTAGAATAGCAAGGATTTAGCTGCCGAAGGGGGTTGTGCCACCAGCGCCGCCACCCCGCATGAAATCTTCAGCCTTTTTAACTCTAATGCGGTAGGCTTCAAGCATGGATTTGCGATAAGCATTTTCGCGATCAGAGACGATGTTGTGCACTTCAAGCTGGCCCAATGGGTTGATAATGTAAGCCTCTATCATACGATTAGCATCTTCAACTTTAGAGACAACAGGTTTAGAATCGGGGCCTGCACTTTTAACACGATCATGGGTATATTCTGGGCCTTCGAAATCGACCAAGAGAAAATCAGGACGGTCTTTGCGATCAGGTGAGAAATCAACAAGGATACCATCGCCTGTTTTCGTGGCAGGGCTACCACCCTTCACAATTTTCGGTGGTAGCAAGCCAAAGCCTTCAAAGAAATAAATCCATAAAGGAATCTTTGCGATGACTTGCCTGCCTACAAATTCTCCGCGGAAAACAGAAACCCTTTCTGCAACCGCCCAATCTCCCACCGAGAGATTTTGCGTAGCAGCGCCGGTATTTAAAAACCACTTGTGTATCTGCATAGGCACTTGCCTCTTACTATCCTCGCTGGTAAACCCTTTGAAGCCTTTTTCATCTTCCTTGCGTTGATCAACCAAGTAGCAAGACTGTTCTTCAGGCAAGCTTAAAATAATCGGCACCTTGGACCACTCGGATACAAGTTCTGCACCATCGGCATAAGAAGGGGATGCAACATCTTTAGTGCGTTTATAATTCGGGTTACCCATGCGAATTTGAACCCGGTATTCGTAGGATTCACCAGGTTGGATATCCACATCGATAAACCGAACCAGATTATGAACAGCAGGTTCTACATCCTGCCCTTGAGCCAACCCGGGCATCATTGCAGGAGACCCCGGGACAAACCCACCAGCGCCAACAGTTCCAATAGGATTAAATGCTGCGGGAGCCATTCCCGGGCCTTCACCAGTGGTACCTGTTGCTACGGCTGCAGGGGAAAAGACATCAAAGGTGTCTTGCTTGGTTCGGGGCTTCGATTGCTTGAGTTTATCTTTATCTTTTCGAGCAGATTCCTCAACCTGAGACTTGATTTTAACTAAGGAAAGTTCCGCATCATCCACTTTGGGATAATGTTCGGGATCAAAGGCCCTCAGTTTAGGCATCATCAATCCATTAACAATAAAATCAGCAATGCTAGGGTCTTCGGGTTCAAAACGGAAATCAGTTGAAGTCGCAAATGGGAGATAATTACCACGGATATCCAAAGGCTTCCATTCCTCCCATTTTCCATCCGCAGTCTTTTTACGCCTTTCAACATTCATCCCTAAAAATCGAAATGCATTGACACCTACATTCGGATCTTCCGGACTGGCAGTTGCATCACCCAAAACTTCTGCAAAAGAACCCAGCTTTAATTTATTGCGAAACTCTTCCAACTGGGCCTTGTAAGGAAAAGATGCATTAACAATCGCCATGCGTAAGGGCAAGGCTTGCTCTGCAGGGCGATGGGAACCTTTCATTTTTTCAAATTCTTCTGCGGTAACATTCAATGTCTCCGCCATTTTCCTACCGCTAAACTCAAGATTTTTCAAATACGCAATCAACCTATCACTGTACTTTGTACCCTCAGAAGTGGCTTTGGGAGCATTTTTCTTGGCAGCAAAAAGACGAATCGCCTGAGCTTTCTGATTGGCTGCAGCAGTGTTTCCCCCACCAGCAGGAGCCCCTGCTGCCCCACCTGTTGCAGCACCTTTGATTACCGTCAAACCTTTGCCATCCTTGTTGAACATATAGCTCTTTACTGCAACCCTAGCGAGCGAAACCTTGGCATCATCGACTGTTAAAATAGCAGGTGGCCTGCGCTTGACATCGATAAATTCGCTTTCAGAAAACATTTGTCGACCGCGATAAGCTGTAGGATCAAGTTTATCGAGGGCAGCAAGTTTGGTGGAACTATTTTCAGGCCCAGGATTATCACTTTCGCCAGGTTCGGCTCTTTTAAAGGCCTGGCTTTTATCATCAGCCAGCTTTTTCATCTCGTCGGCATTCTTAACCGGGCTGGGCGCAGAGATACTGCCCCAAAGGCCTAAGCCGCCAAAAAGAAGCATGATGGCAAGGCAAACGCCCAAGCCAACCTTCTCCCCTTTTTCCTTGAAGTAGTTAAGAATGACCTGCCCTAGGGCTTTGAAATCAATTTTTGCCTTAGCCATGATTCACTCTCCAAAACACTTTACTTAAAGGACAACAACCACCAAAATTTCAAGAATCGTTTTTACTCAGAACACTGCAACAAACCCCTATTAAGGTTCGGGCCGTTCATTTTTAGGCGCAGATTTAGGCATAGGATTAGCACCGGGAGGAGGAGTTGCCGGATCAGCACCTTCCGCAGGTGCAACCGCAGGTGCAACCGCAGGTGCAACCGCAGGTGCACCAGGCCTTTCAAAAAGCGAAGCAACTCCGTAAAGATTAAGCTCCACAATATTGATATCGCCCGAACCATCTGTTGCCCCACCAGAGCCAGGCCGAAAACCAGCCATTCCACCGGGACCAGGAGGTCGCATGCCACCATCTTCAGAACCCCTACCGCCCGACCCTGGGGGTGGCCGAAAACCACCGGGGCCACCGGGACCACCAGCAGGCGGCCTGAAACCAGGATTACCTGGCCCGCCAGAATTTTCAGCAGATGCATCTGTTGGCCCCGCAGCTCCCGCAATAAAATTCGAAGATTTATAACCACTATAATGCTGATAATGAAACTGCGTGAGTTGAATTCTCAACTTAGAATTGGCAAGCGAAGCTAAAACTTCATTCATGATGGTTTGATCAAGAATTAAAGACATCGCAAAGGGAAGATGTCTGCACTGATCTGTGGTGTGAATGTAAATAGAACGATCAATACCATTGATGAGAGTGGGATCTTTAGCAGCAGATGCAGCTCCCATGCCACGCCCCATCCCGCCGCCTTCACCACCACGCCCCATCATTGGCATACCGGGCCCGCCCGGGGGCATACCACCAGGAGGCATGCCAGGGCCGCCACCGGGCGCGCCACCACCTTCTGCACCTTCTTCGGCACCGCCAGTGTCTTTCTTTAAAACATTGGGAGATCGATTAACCAATTTTAGATTGGCCATCCGATGGCTTGTTCGTGCAAGCTCAAGGGAGTTGATCATTTTGATCGGCGTATTCTTAGAAGTAAAGACTTGCTCGAGAGTAAAATCTTTGGTGATGTCGAAACTGAAAGGTAAAACAAGTTTATCTTTTAGGAACTCACGAATCTGCCCGAAGCCCAAGGGTTCTCCCTGAACCTTCAAGGGAACTACAGTGGTACCTTGCCGTAAAACAAATTCGGTGGTAGAGCCAGTAACAGGATTATCAAGAGTCATGATGCGCCGATCCTGATGCACATTCATAATTTTACTTCTGGGGCTGATAAACTTTTCACGCTCCACAGCTTCAAACATCAGGTCAATTTCCCAGATCGAGTTATAAAACCTTTTCCTAGCTTTTACTTCAGGGGGAGAAACTTCATCCATGGCGATGGGATCTGGAGTCATGGCGCCAATGGATTGAATGGCTTTAAGAATATCGCGGATAATCTCTCGTTTGACCCAGAAAGATTCTTGAGCCAGCCAAACTTCTTCTGCAGTAGGGGTAGAACCACGCTTCCAAGTAATGGGTGCCATCAACGAATCGAACCCGTTGTTAAATTCGACGGGAAACCTTGCATCGACCAATTCTTTTTCGAAGTTATGAAATTGGGTAAGGTAAAGGGTATCTTTATAAATATCGAGGGTAGTACCATCAATTGGTTCGGAAGGATAACGCCAGTTCCCTTCATTGTTGGCATTCATGGAAAGTTTTTCGGGGATGTTTGGATCAAACTTAGACCAGACAAGTTTGCCAGACTTTGTATCGTATTTTTTTTCCCAGATATCATCCCTTTTAAACCAAGTTTGCATGTCTTTTTGAGGAAGCCATGCTTTGTTCCAGATTTCATCTCGCTGAGTTTTTAACTTTTCTTCCCTAGCATTCCACGAAGGAAGGAATTTATCATTTTTAAAATCGCTAAGCCCTTTGACCGATTTAAGCTTTTCGGCATAGGCCTTTTTCTCTTTTTCCCCACCTATAGCGGTAAGTTGAAAATAAGAAAGAACAATCATTAAAACAGCAAGAACTCCAAGCCCGATCCAAAATCGGAACTTATTGATCTGCTTCATATCAATTTTAATTTTCGCTTTAGCCATAATAATTCTCACTTCTAAACATTAAAACAGTTCGACCTAAATCTAAAACCCTTACTCTAAAATCCTTACTGGGGAGGAGGCACAACAGGAACAGCAGCGGGCTGATTCAAGAGGGGCCTGTTACCCGGTGCATCGCCCCTCGGCCTGTTTACCGATTTCTTAGTTGGATCAATCACACCACGAGGAGCCCCTTTACCGGGACCTGTGGAAGTTAAACCGGCACCCCCACCCGTTGCATCCGCTGGCGATGCCGCGGCAGGGTCTGCTCCTTCACCAGAAGCAGCACGCATGGCATCTGAAGGGGTAGGCTCTTTCCAAATAAAGAAGATGACAAATTCGGTTCTGGTATGGTTCGATTTTGCCCCCGTTGTAGTTGCAGTGGAAGCAGCCCCGCCAGGGCCTGTCATTGTTTCGCCTGGGCCACCGCCCATGCCTCCCCGACCAAAACCGCCTGCGGAAGCAGAAGATCCCGTTGAACCAACCGGTGCCCAAGAGTCTCGGGAGGCTCCACCGGCACCTGCACCACCACCTTCCCCACCGCCTGGCATCATACCTGGAGGCATACCCGGGGCCCCGCCACCTTCACCAAAACCACCCGCACGCATCGCATTTGCAAGATAACTCTGCCCAATGATTTCAAAGTTAGATCGTTCATTGGTTTTTTTAGTCAAATACTTATAAACAAGAACATGGCTGACCCTGTTTACAACCGGGCCCATATCAGGAAGCCCCGCACCTGCTGGAGCTGCCTCTGCATTATTCGCAGGGCTATTTTTAACAATGCCATATCGAACGAGATTTTCGAGTAAGACTTCCTGCACAAATCGTTTTTGATCTAACTGAAAGGTATAACCACGCAATTCGACAACCCAACCAGCACCATCGGGGCTTTTTTCCCAATGCTCAATAGGCCGAACATCTTCCTTCACCTTACGTTCTTCAGACTTGCCACCACCCTTGACCTGCTGCCAAAACCCGGAAAGATTTTCGGTGAATTTGCAATCAACAGATTCGATATTGAACTCAATCAGTTGATCAATATTTTTGCCCAGAGTATCACCTGGTTCGTACCCATCGTTGCCAAACTCATCCCGCGACAAAGTTTGCCTGCGTACCAGTTCCTTGTAGGCAACTTCGCCTCTGGGCCTATTTTGAACCACATTCCAATAAGCTGCCCGTTGTTGATCGGAAAGGTTTTTACCATCCTGCCTTGGAATGGCTTCGTTCAAATAAGTAAACAGATCAAGCCAGTTGAATCTTTCGTCCTGCCCTGACAAAAGACTTTTCACATTAGCTTCTTCTTTGGCAACATTACTCTTGGCATCTTCAAAGTTTTTCTTTCCTTTACTTACATCCCCGATGATTCGTTCACCATCTTTAATCGACTTTGCAACCGTGGGATCAGTCCAGGCACGAGCTTGCAAATGGTTCTTTAAAGAGTAGGTGCTGAGGCCGAGCAAAACCGCTGCTGCTGCTGCAACAGCCCAAGGCCTTTTCATTTTAAGTTGTCGTTCTGCAACAATTTCAGGAGGCAGCAAATTTGTAGTCATTCGAACTTGCTTCAAGCCCTGCAAGGCCAAGCCATAAGCGCCTGCAAAGGTTAAAATGTTATCACTGAAGTTCGTTGCCTTGATAACCGAGTCGCCTTGAAGCCTTTCAAATTTTCCGGGCTTCCGTAGCTCTACACCCAATTTTTCCTGCAGAAATCGCTGCAACCCATGCAACTTAAAACCGTTGCCCAGCGCCAGCATGTATTCAAACTCAATATTGCGATGGCGATTACTAAAATAAGTTAGCGAGCGCTGCAACTCGCCAACCAAATCTTGGAAGATGGGTTTCACTGCAGTGATTACGGCCTTTAAATCAGGCCCATCCTTGGTTGTGGCTTTAGCAATCGTTCGTTTTAAATGCTCAGCCTTGGCGAAGGTCAGCTTGAATTCCTTGGCGATTTCCTTGGTGAACCTGCTGCCACCGATACTGATACTTCTTTGCTCGATGATTTTGGTGCCATCGGTCAGCACCAGATTGCTAATATCATTGCCTATATCCAAACCCAGAACGCCTTTTTTAGGTGCATCATCATCATCGGAATCAATAGCTGGTGAACCATCGGCTTTGTAATTTTTTCCAAGAACATCATAAGCAATGTAATTGATAAGGGCCAAAGGAGCCATCTGAACCGCATGAAGATCAATATTTACATCGCGGTAATTCAGAAGCGTTTTATTGATGAAATCGCGTTTCATTGCAAAAAGCCCGATCTCACTATCCAAAGCAAGACCATCAATCACCATGCCCGAACCAAGCTTTTGAAAATCCCAAACCACCTCATTAAGGGGGAAGGGAATTTGCTGCTTGGCTTCGAAGCGTACAATTTCAGCTATTTTGCTTTCTTCAACTGGGGGTAATTTGACAAAGCGCGCCAAACCACTCTGGCTTGAAACAGACAAACAGACCAAATCGCCTCGAACCTTGTTTCGTGAAAGAAACTTCAACAAAGCCTCTTTGATCATTTTGTCTTGATCTTGAAGATTTTCAGGCTGACTAAGAATCTTGGCATGATCAATAAAATCATAATGAGTTGCAACAGGCAAACCGTTCTGCATTTCGAGGCGGATAGCCTTCATCGAGCAGACGCCCATCTCCAAACCCCAAGCCCCTTGATTTTTTGCCATATCAACCTCTTGTATTATTAGGCACTTTTACGCCAATTCCGACTAAAGGCCTATTTGTCTTCTCTACCGCCAAAACAAGAACAAACCCATGAAAATCAAACATTTAAGCTACCATGGAGGTAACACCAATGTAAACCACCAAAATGACTAATGGTATTCTCCCACCTAGAAACACCCGGGGGCAAGGATTGTTGGAAAAATTATGAAAGGAAGTGCAAAAAGAGCGAAGCCGTCCGGATTCCTCGGATGAGGTAAACCGTACGGCTTCGCTTATAGGAAGAATAATCTGGGGATCACTCTTATTAGTTATTATCTCGCTTTTCATCAATCATGGTTTGAATGCGTTCGGAAAGAAGCGCGGTATCAAAAGGCTTCTTGAATGCTTCGTTAAAACCAAACTGACTCAAAGCTTCTGGGCTTGCTTCATCTTCACTAGCCATCGCAATGATGACAGTAGATTCATAAGCAATGTTTCTGCGAAGGTTTTGAGCAATCTGCAGGCCTTCACTGCGCCCCATTGCAAGGTCAATTACAATGGTATCGGGATGAAAGCTTTCTGCTTGAATGCCTGCTTCAAACCCGCTGTTGGCGACTTCATATTTGAAGTCTTCATCTTCGGGAAGCAATTCCTTAATTCTATCGGTAAAGATTTTCTCAGTACCGATGAGAAGAATCTTGTGCCAACCTTCTTCTTCGAGTTCTCCAAGGGGCATACCATGTTCTTTAAGGAACCGGATAAGCTGTTCTCGGGGAATTCGACGATCCTGACTACCAGGAATACGGTAGCCACGAAGCCTGCCAGAATCGAACCATTTGCTAACCGTCCTTGGCGCTACTTTACAAATCTTCGCGACCTGGCCGGTGGTGAACACCTTCTTCATTTGAAATTCTCCATAATCAATACAGGGTGGCTGGGTCTCTTAAACCGGGTTATGCGGAATATTCCCGGCAAAGCATCCACATCTACCTATTTCGAATCTCCGGCCTGGCCATTTTGTATTAGGCAACCAGACCTTTATGTCGGCACACACCAACATTCCGTCATCCACAATGATCTCCGTCCCCGAGATCATTCCAGGCGCGGCTTCCCGAAATAGGAAGAGTCACCAAGGTTGAGTATTCACCGCATACATGATTCATTCTCCATCCTTGGAGCCTTGAATCACTTTCAGCGGTTATGTCTCTTCCGCCTTGGTTAATAATTAAATCGGTTAAATTGGTCGTGAAGATTAGAAATATCTTTGCAAGTTAGATAGATTCTGCCATTTGACCTTGCTACGACTTCTGCCACACTTACCCTGCCTCGCCTTAGCACGCGGTTTCTAATGCTTATCCCCCCTCTAGGGATTATGCGACTTCCCATTCAACCTAATCCCCTATAAAACAAGGATTTCCTAGTCAACCAAAGGCCCCCTGCCCAAAGCAGCACAGCCTTGTTAAAACAAAGAATTCGAACCCTAGCCTAAAAGGAACTAGAGGCAGAATTGCTGCAAAATATTTTTTGTGAGAGTTAAAAAAAATCAGATTATTCAGGCACCAAACTCTTACGATAAACCATCATATCATCGCCCGCAGCGTAGAAACCCCGCATCCGAGCTTCTAATAAGTAGCCATACTTAAGGTAAAACTTCCTTGTAGGGTCATACTTTTCTTGGGAAGAGGTTTCAATGAATAAAACCCTGCCTCCAAGTTCTAAAGCATGCTTTTCAACCTGTTTAAGCATTCGCCCGCCCAACCCCTTCCCCTGCAAGTCATTTTGCACCACAATCCACCAAAGCTGCCAGGTTCCTTCGGTCATAGGTGCTGGGGCGTAGTAAACAAAGCCTAATTTCTGATCTTTATCCTGTAATAAATACGCTTTATGGTCATAGACATGGTTTTCCGCATGGTAATCGTCCAGCACTTCTCTTAATGCCTGTACTTCATGCTCTTTAAAAAACCCAGTTTCATCAGCCATTGTTACCAAATCATCCGTATGAATAGGCAATAAAGGTATCATTTCAAAGTTATCCTTTGGCATTTTCATTCCCTTTGCTCAATAATAATCCCAAATAATCAACAAAAAAACCTCTAAAGAATCCGGCCAATACGCTGTAAGGCTAAGCTATATATAGCTTAATAGCTAATCATTCTTTGTTTCCACACAATGGTTTCTCCAATTAAACATCAAACAAAGCTTTGCAGTTTGCTGAAGTGAAGGTATACTTGACTAACAAAATATATTTTCATGCAAATGTTAAGTATAAATTATTTGTAACACTAAATAAGAGATTGGTTCTTTTGTATAGTGTACCAGCCAGAATGTGAGTGGTTTTTAAACGGCCTCAATGTTTATGAAACCACAATAATAAGCTTAATGGATAATTTAATCTTCAAACAGAAAAACATAGCTTGTTGCTATTACACTGCTTGATTCTTGAAAGTCTTTGATGTTTTCATCTGCTAGGTCGATTATTGCAACCCTGATCTTATCCACAATTGTGGTAGGTACACCCCCGCTTGCAGGTTCCGAAAGTTGGGCTGATTTCTTCAGGGATTTATTTAGCATTGCTGATTACGAATCCATGATCGAAGATGAAAACAAGCTAACTGACCAGTTAAATAGAAAAGATGCCGTTATTTTGGGCAGACTGAATTCAAAAAACAAAGTTATTGATGCATTAGAAGAAGGAAAAATCTCCTTTAGCCAAGCTGCAGCCTGTTTTTACTTCATCCAAAAAGAAACTAATGATCTACTCGAAATCTCTGACAAAAACTTCAAACACCTTCCCAAGGAAACCCAATCAGCCATAAATTTGCTTCAATGGGCAAAATCAAGCATTAAAATGTCTGATGCACAGCTACAAGATTACGAAAACTTTAGGCTTATAGTGGAAAACTCAGAGTGCGAAGGCAGTGCTGTTTCTTTGCCACTGCCCCCCGTTTTTTTAATTACTGACATGTTCAACTAAAACTCAAGCCCCTTGTTACCAGTTATCCGCTTTTTGCACAGCAAGCGCTGCCTCAAGCTCGGACTTCTTGGGCTTTAATTCTAATCCAATGTAATCTTTATACCCTAGTTCTTTAACTCCCTTAAGAAGTTCAGCAAATTTGATTTCGCCAATACCCGGTTCATTTCTACCAGGGTGATCAGCAATTTGTAGATACCCAACGCAATCGAGGCCCTTCTTAAGGTTTTCCAAAAGATTCCCCTCGGTTATATACATGTGATAAAGATCCCAGTTCAGTTTTACCATGGGACTGTTGACAGCCCGAATAATCTTCGTTGCTGGCGCACTGCCATATAGGCAATGCCCCTTGTGATCCACCTTGATATTCATGGGTTCTAGAATCAGCATGATTCCATGCTTTTCAGCAATCGGAGCAGCTTTTTTAAGCCCTTCGATGATATTTTCGTGCATCTTTTCTTGGCTTACATCTTTAATGTCATTACCCCCAACCACAGTCATCATCTTGCAATCCAGCTTTTTTGCTGTTTCGCAGGATGCTTCGATTTCTTCCAAGAACTTCGAGTGATTTTTAGGATCGTTCAAACCAGGAGTAAAACCCCAAGCAGTAAACTGGGTAATGCTAATACCATGCTTCTTGCAAGTTTCAATCACTGCAGGAATGTTCTTATTGCGCCAAGGCCAGAATTCCACAGCTTTAAAACCAAGTGCAGCGGCATTTTCCAACCTCTTGGTAAACTCTTTTTCCTTAGACCACCACATTTCAACATTCACTGCAAACTTGGTGTTCTTGGTTTGGCCAGGAAGTGTATCTGCAGCATTAGATACTCCGGTTAAAAGAGTGCCCGCTGCCAATGCTGAAAACTCTCTGCGATTCATTGCCATGATTTAATTTCCTTTTCCTTGTTTGGGATTTTCGTGAACAGTAGGGAAGTTTTCACTCTTCTTGACTTCAAGACGATCGTTTTTTCTGGTAACCACCCTGCATGAGATTCCCGGTAGTTTAGCTGCTAATTCCATTCCTTTAGCAACCCCCAGAATGCTTACCACTTTGGTAAGAGAATCCGAGTCTATCCCATGTGGGGCGACAATGGATACAGAAATTCTTTCCGTCAGCCCAATCCCCGTCTGGGGATTCACCAAATGCGAATATCTTTTCCCGCCAATCTCAACATACTGCTCAGTATCCCCCGAGGTGGAAACAGCGCAATTAGCAAGCACCATATACCTGCTTGCTGCGTCGCCCTCTTCCAAAACGGGTGCGATTCCGACTTTCCAGCCCTTGGCATTGGGCGGCGGGTCTCCCAATGCAACATCGCCACCCATCGCAACCAAAGCCGAGCTTATTCCCATTTTTTTAAGCACATTCAATGATTCATCCGCAGCATACCCCTTGGCAATGCCTCCAAGATCAAGCATCATGCCTGTTTTTTTCAACCAGACTGTCTTTTTTAAAGTATCAATCACCATGAATTGATAACCAACAAGTTTCAAAGCAGCTTCAAGTTCCTCTTTATCTGGCATTTGGATACTTTTTCTGGCTCTACGCCAAAGCTTTACCACCGGCCCAACAGTAACATCAAATGCCCCGTTGGAAAGTACAGAAACCTCATGTGCCCGGGTGAGAACTTTTAAAAGATCTTCTCCCACCGAAACCGGCCCGGTTCCAGATCTTGCACATAATTGCCTCAATTCACTTTCCTGATTGTAGTCCGACATGATACTATCAAGTTGTTTCATACGCAGGAAAGCAGCATTGGCACCACGACTTGCCTCTTCTATATTCATAGAATAAAGAATTATCTGGCAGTTTGTTCCCATATGGGGCTGGCTGAAACGATATAGTGTAAGCTCGCTTTTCGACTGGAAAGGAATGGCCAGTGCGATTAATGCAAGCAAGGTAACATTCATTCCTAAGGTTTCCATTTGACAAAGGTTGTTGTGATGTCATCAAGTGTAACAAATCTTAAAAAAATATCCGCATCTGTTTGGTTATTAGGCGGCGCTCTCTTGGCTGGAGGGCTAGCTTTCCTACCAACTGGTTCAAGATCAGTGCAGGCACAAGCTACAAAAGAACCCGCTGCAGACTTCAAACCCTACATCGAAAAAATAGGGGCCGCCAACATTCCCTTCGAAATGATTCCGCTTAAAGGTGGAGAATTTCTCATGGGAAGCCCCGATGCAGAAAAAGGCCGCCTTGAAGATGAAGGCCCCCAACACCCCGTGGCTGTAAAATCTTTCTGGATGGGCAAAACTGAAGTCACTTGGGATGAATACGACCAATACTGGAAAACCGAAGACCAACCCAAGCTCGATGGCAAAGATGTTGACCCCAAAGGCGTGGATGCAATCACCCGACCCACTCCGCCCTATGCCGACGAAACCTTTGGCCACGGCCGCGATGGGCAGCCCGTTATTTGTATCACCCATCATGCCGCCATGGAATATTGCCGTTGGTTGAGCAGAAAAACAGGCAAGAATTACAGACTGCCTACAGAAGCTGAATGGGAATATGCCTGCAAAGCTGGCACCACAACCCCCTACTCTTTCGGTGATGACCCTGCAAAGAGTGCAGATTACGCTTGGTTTGCTGCAAACTCTGAAGAAGTGACACACAAAGTCGCCCTTAAAAAACCCAACCCATGGGGCTTATACGATATGCATGGCAATGTTTCAGAATGGTGCATTGATCATTACAAAAAAGATTCCTATGGCACCTTCCCAAAAGATCGTGCGACTCTTGCGCCTGTATTATTACCCAGCCAAAATAGATTTTCGCATGTGGCCCGAGGCGGTTCTTGGGCAGACCAACCTGTAGGCCTTCGAAGTTCGGGCCGCAGGGGTTCCGACAAAACCTGGATCAAGCTTGATCCGCAACGCCCCCAGAGCATCTGGTGGCTTACCAGTGCAGAATTCGTAGGCTTCCGAGTTGTTAGGCCAGTCGAAGAACAGGAAAACCTCTTGTCCCTCCGATCCAAGGTAACCAAACAAAGTGATTAGTTCGTTTCTAGTTTCATGAGTTTATATTTGTATTTTCAGTCCTTTCCCCTATTGGAGATCCGAAATGAGTAAGAAACAAGGCGCTTCCGATCGAAGAGACTTTATCAAGACCAGCACCATGGCTGCTGCAGGGGGCATTGCCCTCAATGCTGTTCTTCCCGCAGGCGCTTATGCCCAAGGTAGCGACGAAATCCGCGTAGGCGTGGTTGGTTGCGGAGGTCGTGGTAGCGGCGCTGCACATAACGTCTTGAATTCTGCACGCAATGTCACCATTCATGCCGTCGCAGATGCTTTTGAATCCCAAGCCAAGGGCCTTCAAGCTCGCTTGAAAGGCATTGCCAAGGATGATCCAAAGGTTAAAGAACTTAACAACAAAGTAGAAATCGCAGATGACAAAGTTCATTCTGGAGTTGATGCCTACCAGAAAATCATGAACGATCCAAAGATCAATTATGTCATCCTCGCAACCCCTCCTGGGTTTCGCTCTATCCACATCATGGCTGCGGTTAAAGCCAAGAAGAATATCTTTACCGAAAAGCCCGTTTGCGTAGACGGCCCTACAGCTCGCGATTGCTTGGCTGCTTACGATGAAGCCAATGCCAGCGGACTTGGTATTGTTGCAGGCACCCAACGCAGGCATCAAGCGGCCTACATCGAAACCATTAAGCAACTTCACGAAGGTGCGATTGGCGACATCGTTGGTGGCCGTTGCTATTGGAACCAAGGTATCCTTTGGTCTCGTGATCCCAAACCAGGCATGACACCCGCTGAAGCCCAACTCAACAACTGGTATAACTACACCTACCTTTGTGGTGACCATATCGTTGAGCAACATGTTCATAACATCGATGTAATGAACTGGGTATTGCGTGGCCACCCTATCAAAGCCGTAGGCATGGGCCATCGCACCCGAAACGACCCCAAGTATGGCATCATCTTCGATTTCTTTTCGATCGATTTTGAATACCAGAATGGCGTTCATGTGCATTCCATGTGCAGGCAAATCAGTAACTGTGCCAACAGTGTTTCCGAAGCTGTGGTAGGAACCAAAGGCTCTTGCCAAGTCAACACCTACACCATCAATGGCAAGCCTGCAGTTGCTAAGAATCAGCAAAGGGGCGTTGATCCTTATGTTCAGGAACATACCGATTTGATCGAGAGCATTCGTGCAGGCAAACCTTTGAACGAACTCAAGACAGTCACCGAGAGCTCGCTTACCGCAGTTCTTGGCCGTATGTCGGCTTATACAGGCAAGGAAATCTCATGGGAACAAGCCCTGAATTCCAAGCAACGGTTGATGCCTGAAAACTTCAACAAGGACACCGTACTTCCAGAATGGACTGTAGCTGTCCCCGGCAAGACCCAGCTTATCTAGTCATTCTTTCAGAATTGACAGGATGAACGAAAACAAGGCCTCTGGTTCAAACACCGGGGGCCTTATTCATTCAAAAACTCGCATGGGTTTTTCGATGGGAATTGTTGGCACTTTTCTTTAGAAAACAATATCTTAAACTTAGTTACTTAATGATCGTATTACCATTGGAAGGTACACGCATGAGCGATCTGTTGAAATGGAAAAAAGGGGCGTGCGAGGCTGCTAAAATAGCTTCTAATCTACTGCTTTCCATGAGGCAAAACTTCTCCGTTCGTGAAAAAGGGCTTTACGATCTTGTTACCGATGCAGACACTGCATCTCAAAAAGTCATCTACGAGCATCTCAAAAGCCTTTTCCCAGATCATGATTTCCTAGGCGAAGAAGATGGCAACGGCGAGAAAGACCCGGGCCCCAATGCGCCGCCCACTTGGATTGTTGACCCCATCGATGGCACAACCAACTATGTTCACGATCTTCCTCTTTACGCCATCTCTATAGGTCTTTATTATCAGGGCGAGATGGTCGTTGGCGTGGTCCACGACCCTTCCAGAAACGAAATGTTTCATGCAGCCAAAGGGTTAGGCGCTTTTGTCAATGACACACCCCTAAAAACCAGCTCGATCACATCCCTTGGCAAAGCGATGATTACCACCGGCTTCCCTTACAATGTAAGAGGCATGGAACATCTTTTCAGTTGGTGGAAGCATTTCTCGCACAGAAGCCAGGCGGTTCGCAGAATTGGTTCTACTGCGCTTAATCTAGCGTACATCGCCTCCGGAAGATGCGATGTGTTTTATGCCTTCGATAATCATGTTTGGGATGTTGCAGGAGGTATCGTTCTCGTGAATGAGGCGGGTGGAAAAATCACCCGAGTCGATGGCTCACCCTACTGCCCGTTTAAACCAGAAAGCCTTGCTACTAATGGTCATATGCATGATCTTTTGGTCGCAGAGTTTCGAAACGGGCCCCAAGAAGGATGACCATGAACCCCCATATCCATGCAAATGCAAGGCGCGATCGCCTAAGGGCAAGACTTGCACAAGATGGCATCGATGCCTACCTCATCAGTGGGGTTGCTAATGTCACCTACCTAACTGGGTTCAAGGGGGAAGCCAGCCATCTGGTGGTTTCAAAAAACAAAGACATTCTAGTTTCTGATGCCCGCTTCACCGAACAAATCAAGAATGAATGCCCAGGGCTGGAAGCGATCATCAGGCCGCCCACAAAAAAAACTCTCGACATGGTTGCTGAAGCCATTCGCTCTATCAAGGCACTATCAATTGGTTTTGAATGCCAGGTTCTTACCGTTTCCGACTTTGAATCGTTGAAAGAAATATTGCCCGAATGCAGTTGGCTCGCAACCCGGGAACGAGTTGAAACCCAGCGCATGGTTAAAGAACCCATCGAAATCGAAGCCATCTGCGAAGCTATAAAGATGGCGCAGGATGCTTTCACCTCGCTTTCTAAATCGCTTTCACCTTCGCAGACGGAAAAAAATATTGCAGATGAACTAGAACGGTTGATGCGTTCTATGGGCGCGCAGTGTGCTGCATTCCCGATTATTGTTGCTGCGGGCTTAAACGCTGCACTTCCCCACGCAATTCCCTCCCAACATTGCATTGGGAATGAAAGCCTTTTGCTGGTAGATTGGGGCGCGAGTAGCCCTAGTGGATACAAAAGCGACCTGACCCGGGTTCTTGACACACATAATTTTAGTAAAACAAATGGGCAGGCAGAATCGAAAGATAAACTGCGAAAGATTTACTCGGTGGTGCAAAAGGCTCAAAAAGCCGCCTTCGACTCCATCAAACCCGGGGTTAAGGCACTCGATGTTGATCGTGCTGCAAGACAATTGATTGCAGAAGCGGGGTTTGGAGAGTATTTTGGACATGGATTGGGGCATGGCATTGGTTTACAGATTCATGAAGCCCCATGGTTAAGGCCTGGTTCTGAGACGGTTCTCGAGCCTGGTATGGTCTTCACTCTCGAACCGGGAATTTATCTTCCGGGTTGGGGTGGGGTCAGAATTGAAGATAATATTCTGGTAACTTCCTCGGGTGCAGAATATCTGACTGGAATTTCCAGAGAACTCGATGATAATATCATCGCATAAGTTTTTTACCCTTTAATCAGGGATGTTCTTTTGAAAGGAGTTGCAGGTGGCTGAAAAACCTAACAGTAAAACGAACCCCTTCGAGGTCGAAACGATTCGTGACCTTGTTCGACTTATGTCTAAACATGGACTAAGCGAACTCGATCTTCAAGATGGCGAAAAGAAAATCCGCCTTAAAAAAGAAGGGCTCAGTGCTCCAGTTTTTGCACCCATCATGCAGCAACAGCCTGCTCCTGTTTTACAGCAACCCGCTCAAGCGCAGGCCGCAACCACTGCACCTGTAGCAGCACCGGCTGCCAACAAGAACCTGATTGAAATCAAGAGCCCTACGCCAGGCACTTTTTATTCCCAAGAAAAACCAGGTAGCCCTCCCTATGTTGCGGTAGGCGCCAAAATTAATCCCAAAACCGTGGTCTGCCAGATCGAGGCCATGAAACTTTTCAATGAAATCGTCGCTGAGTGCACAGGCACCATTGTCGAAATCTTAATCGAAAACAAACAACCTGTAGAGTATGGCCAAGTTTTGTTCCGGGTTGATCCCAACGGTTGATAAGGAGTTCTCGCCTATCAGGCGGATATTATTCTCATGTTTCAACGCATTCTAGTTGCTAATCGTGGTGAAATCGCTCTTAGAGTTATTCGTGCCTGTAAAGATATGGGGATCGAAGTCGTCGCTGTTTACAGCGAAGCTGATCGCGATGCACCCTACTTGGCACTTGCAGACCAAGCCATTTGTATTGGCCCTGCTAATTCTGCTGAAAGCTACCTTAACATTCCCAGAATTATCAGCGCTGCTGAAATCGCTGATGTTCAAGCCATTCATCCAGGGTATGGCTTCCTTTCGGAAAACGCTCACTTTGCTGAAGTTTGCAGATCGTGCAAAATTGAATTCATCGGCCCTCCCCATGAAGCCATGCGGAAACTAGGCAATAAAAACGAAGCCCGCAAAATGGCCAAGAAGGCAGGCGTCCCGGTTGTACCAGGCAGCGAAGGCCTTATCACCAAAGACGAAGAAGCACTTGCTTTGGCCCACTCCATGGGTTACCCCGTGCTAATCAAAGCATCCGCAGGCGGCGGTGGCAGAGGCATGCGCGTTGCTCATAACGATATCAGCCTTCATTCAGGCCTTGCTGCCGCGGTTCAAGAAGCAGAAAATGCCTTCAAAGATGGCAGCGTTTATCTCGAAAAGTACATCGAACAACCTCGCCATATCGAAGTTCAGGTTCTAGGCGACACCCAAGGTAATGTGATTCATCTTTGGGAACGCGATTGCTCGCTGCAACGCAGGCACCAAAAGCTTATTGAAGAATCCCCTGCCCCAAATCTGCCCGATAAAGTCCGCAAGGAAATCTGTGCCGCTGCAGTCAAGCTTGTCAAATCCGCAGGCTATTACAGCGCAGGCACCGTAGAATTTCTACTCGATAAAGACCATAACTTTTACTTCATCGAAGTCAACGCACGCATCCAGGTTGAACATCCTGTTTCAGAACTCGTTACAGGCGTCGACCTTGTCAAAGAACAAATCCGCATCGCATCCGGCCTGCCTCTCTCCTTTAAGCAAGAAGATATCGTTCATCGGGGTTGTGCTATCGAATGCCGTATTAACGCCGAAGATTCCACCAATGGCTTCAGGCCCTTCCCTGGCTTAATCACCAAATGGCAACCCCCAGGCGGCCCAGGCGTTCGCATGGATACCCATGCGGTTCAAGGCTACAGGGTCCCATCCAACTATGATTCCTTAGTGGCAAAACTCTTGGTTCACAAACCCACTCGTGCCGAGGCTATTGCCACCATGCGCAGGGCACTTGCTGAATTCCATGTCGAAGGAATTAAAACAACCATCCCGATTTTCAGAGAGATTTTCATGAACTCTGCCTTTGTTGAGGGCAAAGTTGATACAACCTTTATCGAACGCCATTATATGAAGGGCCAGTAATAGCAATCATGTCCATTGCTCATATCACCCTTCTGACGAAAGACATTATTCCGTTCAAGGAATTCTTCATCAAGACATTGCATTGGCAACCCATCGAAAAGCCAGGCAATATTGCAGTGACTGCAGCTTGGCTGCAAATCGCTCCGGGGCAGGAACTCCACATCCTTGAAAACAAGGAGTTCGACTCTCTAAAGTTTGAGCAGGAATATGGCAGACACATTGCCATTCGCTGGCCCGAGCAAGAATTCGAATCCCTAAAGCAAAGGCTTACCCAGCACGGCGCAGAAATCATCACAGCAAAACGCCCAACGTCCTTTGCTCGGTTCTTCTTCCGATCCCCAGATAATTATATCTTCGAAGTTGTGCCCACCTGATTGTTATGAAGGCGGTTTCATCGATGCAAGCTTTTTAACAAGCTCCACATCCAGAGTTTGGTTGTAAATCCTGAAATCAGACATCTTCCCTAGAAAGTTTTCTGAAGCTCCACCTCCAATTTTAATCACACCATCATTAGCCAGTTGAAAATCACGCGCATCGAACAGCGCACTTTCCGACACCTTGCTTCCATCCAGATAAAGCTTGAGTTTATCACCTGCCTTTATCGCAGCAACATGATGCCAACCCTTGGATAGGGTATGCCCCCAGATAACATTACGACCTGACTCAAACGAAAATATCTTCCCCGAGGGAAGCGTTGAGCAAAAGAGACGGCCGTCGTGCTCCGCCATGGTCCAGGCCCTGCGATACTTGACATCGGGGGTATGATCCAACCTAGTGATTTTTTTCCAAGTCTTGTTGTTGCTGTATTCATAAACCTCAGCAAGAGGCAGAGTACCTGCAAGCAATTTTCCGTTATGTACAACCATGCCCATAACCTCAAGTTCCTGGCCTAATCTGCCCAGATCTGTCCACTCATTAGGCTTTTCAAACCGATAGACTCTGCCACTTGGCCAAGTGCCTACATGAAGGGAACCCTGATAAATCGCAAACGAATAAGTCTGGGTATTATCACCAAGCCTACCTAGATCGGTCCAACTTTCGCCATCATAACGGAAAACATTTCCGCAATCATAACTACTTGCATAGAGGTATTCGCCAAAAACAGTCAATGATTCAACCCGCAAGTTTTCTGGCTGTTTGTTAACCGATTTTACAGCAAAAGGAGTTGCACATTTTGTCCAATTCTTTTCCCCATCATACCGATAAAAACCTGCAGGCTTGTATAACGAAGAGGCATATAGCTTCCCTTTATAAACGACCATTCCACCCACGGCTTCGGTATCAGGCAACTGACCACAATCTTTCCAGACATTGCGGCCTTCATACCGGAATATTCTCCCACCAAGATTCAGATTGGTCGATTCAGGAAGCGCAGAGCCTGCTATCCTGTATTTTCCCGTACCAGCAAAAAGCTCATTCTCATAAACCGCAAGCGACATCACGCTATTTGATTTATCAGGCGCTCCACAATCAATCCAGCGCTGGGCACCAGCATAGCGATATACCCGGGCAGAATCTTTGGCATCGGGAACACAAGTGCCCGCATAAAGCTGCCCTGCATGAACTGCAAGCGAAAATGCACACAACGCTTTCCCGGGCTGACCACAGTCTTGCCATTCTCCAACTTTGTTATTGTCGATTCCAAAATGCAAATGGCGAAAGTTCGCCTGATTGGTCGTAACACCCTGGTTACTTTTAAGGCTGAAGTTCACCCCCCGAGAAGTATTGGGATCATACCAACTAAAGATGTCTCCACCGGAAGATTCATTCAACTTGTCATCTGCTTTAATCCAACAGGCAATGCTGAATTCCCCCTTGTCTAATAACTGACGACCGACATCCTTTGAAATCTTAAGCGATGAATTCCTTCCGTTAAAAGAGGCACACTTGGCATACTCCACATTCAAACCTTCCGCATGATTGTCATTCCCGGAAATATCACGGGCATCATTACTAAGAGGCAAGTGACTGATTAAGCCTTTTTTCATATCCATAGCATTAGACTGGGGCATCAAATGCCTGTCAAAAAAAGCATAAGCAAGAAGCCTCTCTTTAAGTGGAAAACTATGATTGACATCAGGGTGATGCACATCAAGCTTATCTTTAGTGTTGAATATTTTTTCATAGACGGGAAGAGCAGCATCAATGCAATCGGTCACTCCAGAGACTTCAAAATCCGGGTCATCGTGCAAAGGCGCATTTATGAAAACAGGCCTGGGCGCTAGGGCTGCGAGCACTTCGGTGAAATCAAACGGTATCTTTGATGGGTCGTCCTTGTATTCCGTTTTAATCCTGGGCATGTAATATTTACTGCTCCAAGCCCTGACATCTCCCTTGTTGTGTTTTGCGAATACATTGAATCCGCAACTTGATGCTACCGCCTTGATTCTTTCATCAAACACACCAAGAAAGATCGCATTATGACCGCCCAAAGAATGCCCAATAACTCCTATGGATCCAGAATCTACAAAGGCAAGCGATATCAGCAGATCTATCCCTCTGCGATGATTCACAATTCCCTTCATGGTGGCACTGACATAACCCATTTCATAAGGGTCGGTGCTATATTCAGTTGTATGCAAAAGTGGATAATCCATCACCAAACAAACATAGCCCCGTGATGCAAGTTCATGCGCGTAGGCTTGGCCGGTAGCTTGGGAAATACCAGCAGGGGTGTCTTTACCAGGCTTGGAACTACCTGGCAGACAAATCACCCCGGGCTTGCTGCTTAGTCTGTTTACACCATGAGGAATTAATAAAAACGCTGGCACTCGGTCATCTTTTTCAACCACAAACGAGATATGCTGGCGTGTGTAGTGTTGCAACTTCTCTTCAAAATCAATTTTCATGTCCAGTGGAAGAGAAGTGGTTGCAGGCAACTTACCCATTACCAATTCCATGTTTTGCCGTGTATGGGTCACACGATTAGACCAGTCAGCTACACTTTTAACAGGCTGTAACTTCCCCTGCTGATCCTTGAAATAAAGCAACTGCTTGCGATCTTCATACCAAGGAGGCGATTCTTTTTTAAGTTCCAACTGCCCTTGCAGAACCCCCATTAACAAAACTATGGTCCCACTTATCATCTGCATGGTTCCTTGCTTTCTTTTCGTTCGTAATCATAACTTCTTTAATATAGTTGCGACTTTGTCTTCAAATATCTGCTGCCACTCAGGCGCCAATATGCAATCACTGTCTTCCTGCGCATTGCCCACGTTCTTAAGTTGCTCCGCAGTTGGCGCATAATAAATGTAGCCATTAGTGTATCCTGCAACGAAAGTACTTTTGTGAGGAGACATCTTTTTGATGTTTAACCCGATCTGCACTGTCAACTCTCCCGGAAATGTCACCATGACAAAATCCCCTATTCGCAAACCCATCACCTCTACATCGATGGTTCGTTTCCCTGAAGCAATGTTCTTCGCCTGGTTTTTCTTCAACAACGCAAGATTCGTTTGCACCCGAGTAAGCTCTTCCATCACATGAATGTTGGCAAGATACTTCTTCATGTTTTTTCGGTTCTCCTCATCCAGCTTATCAAGATCATTTCTTCCAAGCATTTTCTCATGAAAATAGTGCTGCGAAAAATACGATGGGAACTCTTCGGAATTGTTGTACTTCACCATCAAGGGAAGAAATGTTTTGAAGTTCAAGTTATTGGCACCAAGCGATTGCAGCAATTTTTGTTGCTCTGCCTGAAGAGATTCGATGCGCCCTGATAACTCTGCCCGGGGCAACGAAATCGTTTCATTGATCACCTTGAACGCAACATCGGGTTTGCATTTGATTTGCTTCAGCCCCCGCATCGTACTGATGCCCAACATGTTTCCCAAAGGTTCAGCATCGGGTGGATAAGCAACATCCTTGTAAAGCACGGGGTTTATATCACCCCCGCAGCCTTGGATAAAAAATGCCATCGCTCCATCCCCTAGACAATCTTCAATCACCTTAGATGAAAAACCCGTCAAGTCTGCAGTATTCCCACCACTGGGAACACCCTGAATCGGATGGCATGCAAAGTTGTAAAGCACAGCAAGCGTCTTGCCATTCTTTTGATCCAATCGCAATATCCCTATCTGCGGATCAACCGGGCCAACACTCGCAACTTCAGAGTCCGGAGGTAGCGAATAAGCCCTGCGCATATCCGCATCTTTCCCATTCTTCAGCTTCACCCTGCGATTTTCCATGATCCTATTTTCAAATCCAACGCCATTGCCCACATCAACTTCCACCAAGTTTTTCATCGCCTCCCGCACCGCCTTCACCGTTTTTTCCTCAACATCCTCGCAAACAATTCCATGGCAATGGCTCGCATTCACCATCACATTCAATGGTAAAATGTTGAACTCTTTCTTCAATTGCTCTCTCACTGTGGAAAGATAGGTTTTCTTAATTGAACCTATTTCTTCAATCGCAACCGCATCCACGGTAATGATCACCGCAGTTGCTGCAGCATCCTGCAACACCAAGGCTTTCACATACAAAGTGTCATTTTTCAATGCAACCTCGCTGGTTATATCTTCCCTGCCTACCCCAGCTTTCAACTGCCCCGCACTTGCTTCTGTATTTAAAACCATCCATGCAATAACTATCAGCAACAACCTTGTTAAGGAATGAAGACTAATAATTTTAACGAGTTTAAAGCCTGTAATCATGGAGTCACCCTACTTTTCGATAGTTAAAAGACTATATGCCTTGTACATCCTAAACGATAAAAACGAACGGAATCTATTATATTTGCAAAATGTGATGTCATAGAACAGGATGGTTACGGGTCCTTTATTACTTGATCTAAACCTATTCGTAAGGTATTATTGTTCTATTAAGCAAGCTTAGCACCCTCCCACCCGGATGAATTCATGCTTTCCATCTTTGGTAACTACAATCAAAAATCAAGCCGTAGGCATTTCCTCACCGCAGGCGCAATGGGCCTCTCAGGATTATCCCTCGTCGATCTACTCAAAGCCGAATCTGTTGCTGGTATTCAATCTTCCAACAAAGCAGTAATCAACATCCATCTCGATGGCGGGCCACCCCAATTAGATATGTTCGATCTCAAACCAGATGCACCTGTTGAAATCCGTGGCGAATTCAAACCCATCTCTACCAATATTCCAGGCTTGCAGGTTGGTGAACTTCTTCCCAAGATTTCTCAAATCGCAGACAAGTGTGTTTTTGTTCGCTCCCTTATCGGCTCTGCTGGCGCTCACGATGGTTTTCAATGCCAGTCCGGGTTTGCTGCAAAAGACCAATCCAACATTGGTGGCAAACCCGCTTTTGGTTCCGTACTTGCTAAACTTCAAGGCACACCAAGCGATAAGGCTCCTGCCTTCGTTGATATCATGCAAGGCAGACCCCAAGTGCGTAACAGCGCCCGACCCGGTTTCCTCGGGCCTACTTTTACACCTTTCAGACCCGACATCTCGCACCTCTTTACACGCGAACTCGAATCAGGCATGAAGGGCGAACTCGCTAAACGAGGTAAAGCACATGCCATCCAACTCAACCTTGTCGAAGGCTTAACACCCGACTTGGTTAATGATCGTACCAAGTTACTTTCCAGCTTCGATGCATCCCGCAAATCCCTCGACGCTTCAGGCTCGATGGATGCCCTTGATCGCTTCACCCAACAAGCTGTTGGCATCATTCTTTCAGGCAAACTTGCAAACGCAATGGACCTTGAAAAAGAATCCCCCAGCACTGTTGCAAAATACTCTTTCCAAATGAATGAATCCAAACGATCCTCGACCAGCGAAGATGGCAACGCAGGAAAAAAACTCCTCATGGCACGACGCATGATTGAGGCAGGAGTTCGCTGTGTTAGCGTTTCATTTAGCGACTTCGATACCCATGAGGGAAATTTTCCCCGCATGAAACAACTTCTGCCCATCGTCGATAATGCAATCCATGCCCTTATCACTGATCTTGAAGACCGGGGTATGTTGAATGATGTTGCAATTGTTGTCTGGGGTGAATTTGGCAGAACGCCACGCATTGATCCCAAATCCGGTGGCAGACACCACTGGCCCGAAGTAAGCCCTGCCCTTCTAGCAGGTGGCGGTTTCAAAGGCGGCCAAATCATTGGCGCAACTGATCATCATGGCGCACGGGTTGTTGCACGCCCGGTAACCTTCCAGGATATTTTCGCGTCCCTTTATAAATCCTTGAACATCAATCCGTTAACCACCATTCTTGATCCCAATGGCAGACCGCAACACCTATTAGACAACGGTATCCCCATCCGCGAACTGTTTTAACTTAAACTGGTGCTAATATTTAACGGCTAATCAATTAGAATTGACTCTTTCTATGAGCATTTATATTTTGACAAATCAATCATACTTTGTTAAACTAAAAGTATGAAAATAACTGTTGAATTATCTGATTCTGACATCAAAGCTATCTGTAAGATTACAGGGGAAATCAAAAAGGGCCCTGCAATCCGGAAGCTTGTTGTTGAAGCTTTGCAAATGAAGCAACGAGAGATATCTGCACAGAAGTTTATCTCGGGATCCTGGGGCGTTGAACTTAAAGGCTTCGAAAAAGGTCAGCAATCTGACCAGCAATCAGACCTTGATGGAAAAAAATCCTGGGGAAGCTAATGCCTTTTCTTATCGATACCTGTCTTTGGATCGATTTCACGCGATTGCGTTCCCCCAGAATCCTAAAACAATTTATTGCCCCTTATATTCTTAATCCAAATGCACACTTGACACCTCCAATCACTTTCGAAATTCTCAGGCATGCCACTCCTACTGAATCCAAGCAACTTGAGGAACATTTTCTAACTTTTCCAATTCTTGAAACCCCTGACGACCTTTGGATGCAAGCGTACAAACTCGGGCAGGCATGCCAACAGAAAAATATCATGGTTGGCTCGTTCGATTTACTCATCGCTACGATTGCTATCCATCATGATGCTGAATTAATCAGCTTCGATGATGATTTTCTTAAAATTGCAAGCATCTCCCCTTTAAAAGTAAAACACTTAAAACGCCCCTCTTAATTAAATTCTACCCATGAAAGAGGCATGCAATAAACATTGCTTATCAATTTTTTGTTGCTCCTTGAACCATTCAAGTGTTTACTATCTCTATTCCTGCCTGATTTGAACCCTCCCTTTCACGGAGCTTTAATTATGAAATCTCAAAATCGAAGAAGCTTTATCAAAAACACTGCAGCTATATCCGCAGGATATTTCATTACAGAAACCAGCAATGTTGTTGCTGGACCAAATGATAAAATCCGAGTCGCTTGCATCGGAGTACGTGGCCAAGGTGGCTCACTCCTCGCAAACTTTGCGGCACAACCCGATGTCGAAGTTACCCACATCGTTGATCTCGATGAGTCAGTACGACTTCGAAAAGGCGCAGAGATCAAAGAAAAAACCAAAAAAGAACCGAAGCTTGTCATCAACTATCAAGACATTCTTAATGATAAATCAATCGATGCCTTCGTGATTGGAACCCCCGACCACTGGCACGCCCTACCCTGCATCCACGGTTGCATCGCGGGAAAAGATGTTTATGTCGAAAAGCCCGATGGCCATAATATTCTCGAAGGCAAAACCATGGTGGCCGCAGCACGCAAGTACAACCGTATTGTTCAAATGGGAACTCAGGCACGCAGCGCAGCTTTCCTCAAAGAAGCGGTCGAATACATCAAAGCAGGAAACATCGGCAAACCCATTTTCGCAAGATCTTGGGAAACCGATAAACAAGGCGCAATAACAGCAGTTCCCGATAGCGAACCACCCAAAGGCATCGACTACGATATGTGGCTGGGCGCTGCCCCTAAACGCGCATTCAATCAACGCAGATTCCATGGTTCTTGGCGCTGGTTCTTTGATTACGGATGTGGTGATCTGGGAAATGATGGTGTACACCGT
>Ga0194045_1000087_pt1 | contig 26752 bp, 12 predicted proteins | sample JunL6211m_MetaG_FD_161686 | JGI IMG/M metagenome (GOLD analysis project Ga0194045, IMG submission 161686) | Anoxic zone freshwater microbial communities from boreal shield lake in IISD Experimental Lakes Area, Ontario, Canada - Jun2016-L626-11m | ecosystem: Environmental > Aquatic > Freshwater >...
CAGATAGGGAGAGCATACTATTAGTAAAGTCATCAAAGTTCTTCTGTATATTCTCTAACTCATATAACTGTTGGTTATACATTAAGGGATTCTGATCAAACTGTTCATCTGAGATACTATGTATCTCTTCCATCTTCTTATTAAGTGTGTCCTTAATATTCTTAAATACAGCTTTCTGTAGATCCTTGAAGTCTTTAAGAGATGTTATTGAACGACCTCTTTGCTTCAATTCATTCATGATTAAACCCTTAACTGTCTCTACATATAAGGGTACACGATCATTAGGGATGATCTCTTCACCCATCTTATTAACAATAGCACTATTCAGGTTACCCCAAAATGAGTTATTAACAGAAGGTGTATAACGATCTATATGTCCCTTATAGAGCTTATTGAAGAGATCTATAGTAGATGAGCCAGCTGAGAATTGTCTCTTAAGCCATTGCCATAATCTATCAAAGAAGTTCTTTGTATTCTTGCTGATACCTGCATTATAGTAAGCTTTAGGATCTTTAGCATACTTCCCAAACTCTTCAGCTAAGTACTCTTCTATATCTATATTTCTAGCTGTAGAAGTGTTCATAGAAACCCCTTGTCTATTAAGGAAAGGAATACTCTTATCTCTCAGCTCTTTATATAATTTAGTTTTCTGATCTTTAGTTAAGAAGACTTGAGAGAATCTATGCCATCCCTCATGGTATCCTGTACCTGCAGATGCATTCTTATATAGAGTGATACCATCTAATAAGAACTTACCAAAAAGTCCACTATTAACCACATCACTTATATTGATAGCAATATCTTTACCGAAGGTATTCTCTAACCACTTAACCTCTTCCATTAACTCAGTTTCAGACATAGGAATCTCATCAGAAACAGCTATTCTAGGTAACTCTTCTCTATTAGTATTAAACTTACCAACTTGCCTTCTAGGTATCTTCTTTAGTACCTCTAAGATCTGTGTATTATCTACTGTCTTTAATCTCTCATACTCATCACGAATAGCTTGTAGATCTTTATCCTTGTACTCTTCTCTTACATCATTTAACTCATGTAGAGTTATCTTTGGTATAATTGTAATAGGTTGACTTGAGTCTAATTCATCATATGTTAACTGAACACCAAAGATCTTAACTCCATCAGTAACTTTATTACCAGTCTGCTTAGAGAGTAACTTATTATAGATATAAGCCTGTGTAGAGAAGTACTTACTATTATTTAACTTAGTGATAGTATTACCATCATTATCCTTAAATAAGATATTATTCTCTAAGTAAGCCTTATCAAATAATCCTCTAGATGTCTTAAAGTCAAAAATATGATAGACTCCCTTATCATCTATACCTACTAAGTCAGCCTCTCCAGCTATATCTGTAGCATCATCATATAATGTAACGCCAGCTCTAAATATGAAACCTTTGTTCTCATAATCTTCCTTAACCTTGTTAAACACTTTAACAAGAGTATTAAATGCTTCTTTACTGATGATATTATCTTTATCATTAAACTTAACCTCTTCACCATTGAAGATAGCCTTTAAGATAGCATCCACTGTATTACCATGATTAAGAGCTGCACTATCCTCATTACTCTCATATATAGATTCTCCAAATCCTTCTTTAGCTATATTGGTAACCCTTAAGGTAAACAACTTCTTATTAACTGTTCTCTGGTTCTTAACCATAGTTACAGTAGTATTCTTAATTAAATTATCTAAGGTAGATAGAGCATTCTGTTGTTCTACAGGGATTAATCTAATAGGATCCTTAATCTCTAATTTTAAGAAGCTAGTTAATTTATCTATATCATTAAAGTGAGACTTCTCTAAATCAGCTATCTTATCAGATGAGCCTCCATTATCGCGAAAGAATTGTCTATATTCTTTTGAGGCAGCAGTAAAGTCAACCATAGCTGCAGGTAAGTACTTCAACATACCAAGAGCCTTCTCCTGAGTTGCATTCTTATCTAGTAAGATCTTATTAATATTCTTAGTAAATTGCTCAAAATCAGAGATAGAAGATGGATTCTCTTGAATCTCCTTCTTTACCATTCTTAATAATGCTAAGTAATCGTTATGTGTTATTGCACAAAATGCCATATTATTATTTTTATTAACAACTCAAGTCTATATCATCTATGTTATTGTCGGGTGACAACAAGATCTCATCCTTAATTTTCTTATCTATTTCTGAGGCAATATCTTTCTCCTTAAACTCATTAACTGTCTCTTCTGACGGGTTAACCTTTGCTACTTCTTTACTCATATCTAAGTCTTTTTGTAGGGCTACAGTAGTAACTTCTGTATCTGTACCTCCCTGGGATCTCACAATATACGATTTTTTTCTCTTATTATAGGAGATTATTTCTACTGGATTTCCCTTCTTACTCATAAAGACTTTACCTACTATCTTATCTCCCATAGTATTTACAGAAACTATAATAGGTTTCTTAGGAGATGTAGTTTCTTTAAGAGCATCTAATACCTGCTTATGAGTCAATTCTCCATCAGTTGAGTTTCTCAGTAGAAATGTTACACGCCTGTTAATTTTCTCAAATTGTTTAACGCCAGGCTCTATCTCTACAGGTACTGCAGATGATGAGAAATTTTCCTTAATAAATTTACTATATGAGAATTCTTCTCCTGTAAATGGTAATGTCATCTGAGCAAAATCAAGATTTACATCATTAAAGTTAACAACTCTATCTAATATTGGTATATCAGTAGGTGTCTTACTCTCATAAAAGATTCTAGTTTTATCAGTATTAATACCAATATGAACATCTTCTGAATAGAAAAGATCCTTAATAAAGTTATAAAGATTCTCAAATTCCTCTTCTGATACATTATCATCTTTATCCAAACTCTTATATTTCTGTAAAGCCTCTAATACATTCTTTAATGTATCTGTTATAATAGGATCTCCATCAATAGTAAGATCTTTAATCTTATTACCTCTAAGTGAGATATATAATCCAGACTTCTTATCATAAACATAAACCTGACCTCTCTTAACTGTCTGTTTTCCTTCATTATCCTCTAAGTAATCACCATGTGAAATAGCTATCATAGGTTCAGCGTTCTCATCTAAATCATCATCATCAATTATTTGTTGTAGTGTTCTAAATACTTCTTCACCTTTCTTACTTCTATTTGGACTATTAACAGAACTACTTCTAGATAGGGTACCATTCGTCACACCCTCTATAGATCCATAGACTGGTTCCTGATCTATCAATCTAGTGATATCAGCTAATGGATCTGTTTCTCTATTATCTAGTCTCTCATATCCAGCTTCATCAAATTCTGTTAGATCAGCCTTACCATCTGTCATTACATTTTTTCTACTCTTATTCAGGTTATCCTTAAGATACTCCTGATGAGAGTAAGCAAATGCTACTGGTTTACCCTCATTCTCCCCAACTATATTACCCTTAGTATCAAAGTAAACATTATTACCCTCCTTATCAACAATGACAGCTATGATAAATGGAAATCTATAGTTTGGTTGACCCTTCATATTCCAGAATACCCAATCACTATGCTCTTTCTCATTACCTCTTATTAACTGAACTTTGAAGGATCTTACCTTCTTAGTTTCTCCATTCTCATCTACATCTTCCTCTGAGAAGAAGTTTCTATCATTATTTAAGGAAGACATTGTCTTCATTGTATTATGTAGACGTAAAGCCTGCTCTTTTTGGTCGCCTTCAGCACTTCTTAAGATAATTGCTTTTCCTTTTTCCCAAAACTTAGCTATCTCATTAGGTAAATTCTGAACAAAGTAAAAGATACCATGTGTCTTAGCATCATCAACAGCTATATCCAACTCATTATCTGTCTCATCTTCTTGAGCTGGGATAATCTTAGGTTGGCTGATAGGAGCTTTCTTAACCTCTTTATCTATCTCATCTTTATTAAGATTATAGTAGGTTAAGTCATCGCCAGTTATAGGTTGGATGGGATCAGATGATAGGGCTGCTATAACTCTTTTTCTAGTCTCAGCTTCTCTCTTAACCTTTTCTTCATCTCTATTCTTAAGATACTTCTTAACATCATCTTCTGTTACTAAGTTCTTCTTACGTCCAGCTGTTATCTCATCCATCTCAGTATTAGAAAGATTATGATCTTGAATCATTTTTCTTACCTCTACTGGATAATTATAGACTGGTTTCTTTGAGGTTAATAGTTCGAACTCTTTTTCACCTACATTTACTATAGTGGATACTTCAGCTGCCTGAACCATTACTCCATCTTTATTGATCTGAGGTTTGTTTACTCTAAATATAACAGTTTTACCACCTTCCTCTGGATCATTTGATTCTACAGCTGAGTTAACTGTAAGCCTCATTCCCTCATCATACTCTTTATTCTGAAGGTCCACGGTCTCATATCCATCTTTAGCCAACTGATCCTTAATCTCCTTTACAGATGCTAATTCTTCAGCTGAGATACTATTAGGATTAATATTAGTATTCTTCTCTAAGTTATAGATTATATTAGATTGCTTAAGAGGATCTGTCTCATCCTTTAGCAACTGTAGATTATGCTTAACTTGCTTTCTACCCTTCTCATCCTTAAGAGGATCTATATGATCTTTGGTCTCCTGTATAGCTCTACTCCAAGCATCTGTAGCAATGAGTAGGTCGGTATTAGGATCAGATGTCTCTGCTACCATAACACCATCTGTGCCTACAGCTTTAATAATGAAGGTCTTATCTTCTCCATTAATACGCATACTAACAGTACTTCCAATATACTTCTCTGGATTACTGATCATCTCTAAGTCAGATACTGCATTATCTGGTTTCTGATAGTTATCCCACTTTGTTGATATTGCATCGGCAAAATCATTAAGAGGATCCAATATATCTTTACTTAATCCTTGATCCTCAAAATCCTCTGTCATCTCAAATAACTTACTAATGATATCCTCAAAGTCAGCCTCTTGTTCTTCTGAGACTGTTTGGGTATCTATAGCTTCGTTCATCTCCTTAGTAAGTTCTGTAAATGAGGATAGTAAATACTTCAAAACCTCAGCCTTAAACTGAGGATATTTATTTATATGACTAACTATAACTGCCATATTAGGGATATCTTGAGCTATCTCTTGTTTAAGAAGACTATCTAACTCAGTAATGAATGTTGCAGCTACTACTGGAGCTTGTCCTGGTTTGGCAGATGTACCAGGCGCAGTAGGACCTGCTGGTGGTGGAGGTGTTGCAGGAGCGGCAGGTGCAGCTGGTTTAGCAGCATCAACTGGCTCAACTACTACATCTGACTCTTTAGCATCTTGTTTACCTAATTCATTTGCCTTAGCAAAGAATTCTCTTAACTTATTTGATTGAGTTTGAATGTACCCAGCTCTATTATGGATGGCAGATAAGTAGTTATAGAGATTAAGATTCTCCTGATGTTGTCTCTGTAACTTAATATATTCAGTTAACATCTTCCATTGCTCTATCTCTTCTCCCTTATTAAAGTCTTTACCTCCATTTCTCTTAGATACTAAGTGTAAGTAATCTTGTAGATTACTAGCTACATCACTCTCATTATATTTCTTACCATCATCATGAGCTCCATTTAAATCCTCATGGATCATTCTGAATCTCTTAACTAATTCTCTCTTTAATGGAAGATCTTCAGACTTTATATCTTCAGCCAACTTCTCATCTTCCTCAAGTTGTTTTAGTGTTCTATCAAGATTACCCTTAACAAACCAATGAGATAACTCATCATAGTGAGCATTAGTACTATCGTTGCCAATAATTTTTCTAACTAAGTCTTTACCTCTCTTGGCATCATCCATCATACCAGCCTGTGAGAATACAGATGCTTTCATTGCCTCATTTGCAGCATAGAAGGTCATCTCATGTTGTTCTCTAAAATTTTTAACCCAAGATAACTGCATATGTTCTTCTTCACTTATCTTACTCTCTAACTCATCATTAGATGTAGTCGCATACTTCTTACGCAATTGATCCTTTAAACCTTCTTCTGAAGATAAAGCAGTCTTATATCTTGTATGAATTATTCCTAATATACCTTGATATGATTTCTTCTCTCTTTCGTAGATCTTCTCAAATTCTTTACTTCTACCCTGTAGATCTCCTACAAAACTCTTTATTGAGCCCTGTAACTTTGTTTTATCAGCATCTGTAGGATAATCATTCTCATCCAAACCAAAGTAATCAGATAATGTCTTAAAGTCTTGTCCAGCAAATTGGGAGAGTTTGGAGATCTGTAGATCAATCTTGCCATTAGTAAGACCTGCGAATAAGAATCTGTTAAGCTGTAGTAGCTGAGCATTATGCATATTAAAGATATCATTATCCTTAGTAAATTTACCTAAGGCTAATGATGTTTCTCTATCTTTAATATAAGATAATAATCCATCTTCCTTAAGTACCTTACCAATATCTATACTATTAAGATTATCAGCTACTCCTTGGAATTTCTTCTTCTCTATCTCGTCATTGACCTTCTCCATACCAATGTTGAAGAATTTATTATACCACTTCAGATCATAATCATTCTGTTCTGTCTTAGCATTATAAGTAGCTTTAGGTTTACCTGCCCAATGGAAGGGTTGTGCTACTGCATCAAATAGAGCACCTGTAGCAAAACCTGCAGAAAACTCCTTTAATCCATCATTAGATGTAATATAGTCGAAACCAACTCCTAAACTTTTAGTTATAGAGTGGTTATCTTTATCAAAATACTTATCATTATAGTAATCAGCAGTACTCTTAGTAACTAAGGCCTGATAACTTTCTTCTGTACCTTCCCACATTGAGTTCTTAACTATATGACCAGCTTTACTAGCAAACTTAGCAAATCCCTTCAGTTCAGGAGCAGTAGCTTCCACAACAGCTTTACCTGTAGCATCTAATACTACTCTATATGCACCTTCCTTACCCATAGCAGTTAATATTTTCTCAATAGTTTTTGGTGCTATCATATTACCAAACTGTACAGCATTGGATGCTAATAAGAATGGAGTCTCGAACAAGATAGTTTTCTTAGCCATCTCATCACCAGCTTTGTTAGCCAATTCTAAGTCAGTAGCTGATGCTGCATAACCATGTGACTTAAGAAATCTATCCTTAAAGGAGTCAATATACTCTGATTTATTAGTTGCACCTTCAAAGGCAGCTTCTGATAGACCTCCATTTACTAATCTATAGATATTACCAACTGTACCCATAAAGTCAAGTACACTCTTAGCTTTAGTTACCCCTTTAACTAATCCGTATGCTTTCTTTAAAGAGTAGTAATCAGAAATAGCATTGAATACTTTCCTTGGTGAGTTATAAAGTTCTGGTATCTCACCAAATCCTGCAGTTGCTAGAGAAATAGCTAAGTTCTCAGTAGCTGCTGCTCCAATGGTACCAATAGTAAACCCTAAAGATGATGCTGATTCTTCCCAGTAATCACCTCTATTTAACTGCCACCACTTTACTTGCTTATCTGTTTTATAGTCTGGATTAAGATCCTCTAAATCTTTTTGTTCCTTTGCGTATTCTTCGAATCTCTTACCATTAAAGAGCATCTTAGAATCTAATGTACCAAGTGCTTTAGCTGCATCTATATACTCATCAAAGTAGTTCTTATATGCAAATGCTGTTGTTGACCATGCTTTAGGTAAGATATTCTTAAAAGAATCCCAAGTACTCTCATTGTGATCATAAATAGCATCTGTAATATCCTGAGAAACTAATGGATTAAAACCTTGTGCTTGCCATAACTTATCATTACTCTTATAGCGCATAGCCTCGTTACTACCAAAGTAACGGAATGACATCTCTGGCTTCGCAACTGGACCAGATGGAATTAAGGATGATATTAACTTATCATCTGCTTGTTTTGCTTTTACTTGTTCTGGGGTTAATCTATCATTAATTGCTTTAGTAAAGTCAGTTAAGGACATATCACCTTGAGGCATAACTTGTTCAGCCTGTCTTAGGAAGTCAGGTTTCTCTATCTTAGGTCTTTCCCATGTTGTATCTAAGTAAGTAGGTAACTGTACGTCGGGAGTGCTAGCTGCATCTGAGAGTAACGGATTTATTAAATCTGGCATTATTTCTTATTTTTACTCTTTTCTTGTATCAATCTATTACGAGCCTCTACATTGGTAGCGAACTCTGTAGCAAATTTATTAACCTCATCTTGGTTACTCTGTAAGTATTGAGATACTGAAGCATTATACTTTGATTGGAAGGCCTTCTCAAAATCTTCATCTGTAATAGGTCTAACCTTACCTGCATCATCAAATGTATATAGATTCTTAATCTCTATATGAGGTTCTACTAATGCTATATTTCTACCCATATTAGTTATATCTATAGATCCCATACCTGTAGGAGACTTAAAGGGAACATGTACTAAGTTAGCACCTGCCCATCTTCCTCTAGATGCAGAGTTGTTAGTTTGTGACCACTCTGCTGGAGCACCTGTAGTCTTGAAGCGCATATTGTTAACCTTCTCAACCATACCTTCTTCTCCTGCTAACTCCTTGAAGTTACCCATTGTGAATCTTACTGTAGGTAACAACTCACCTTTTTTAGGTGATAGAATATCATGTGAGTTAATTCTATCAGGATGTTTCTTAATAAAATCCCAAGTTTTCTGAATATCAGGATTAGCATCTGTTCCCTGTAACTCAGGTAAATGACTCTCCATTCTAGAGAGCATTGGCATTACCTCTTTCTCTCTACCATCATAAGAGTATGATTGACCATGCTGATTATTCTCTGTTCTTAAGTTGAGATAAACCTGATCTGTCTTCTTTCTTATAATATTCTTAAATGTATCACTATCTAATTTAGATGTAATAATACTATCCTCAGATGGATTATAATTCTTTAATTTATTTGCATGTAAATCAGCTAATTCTTCTTTACTTAACTCATGTGTCTCAGATCCAGTTAAAAATCTCTTCTCTCCATAGTACTCATACTTGTTTTTTCTCATATAAACAGCAGGTTTACTATCACTAAGATAATTATTATATGCTTTTGTTATCTCAGCATCTGTAAGATTAGTTTTACCATTATTAGTAAAATATCTAGAGTGATCACCTAATGCTTTTGGCATTTGTTCTCCAATATAATTAGATGTATTAAGTTGATTGCTTGTAAGTTTATTATAAGCTGCTCTAAATTCTATAGCTTTCTTAGGATCTTTAGAGAGATTATTACTACCTACTAAATCTGCAGTAAACTCAGCATCATTCTTAACCATGTTACCTACCCACTTCTTAAATTGAGAGATAGGCATCTCCTTTAACTGTAACTTCCAGTCAGCAATTGATCTACCAGGTGTAAAGTAAAGAGCCCCAACTTGTGGGCTTGTTCCTGGTATAGTTTTACCAGCATACTTATCAGAATAAGCCTTCATAAAGGTTGCTGCCTTCTCAAACTCTGGATCTTGTAGTACACCATCTGTTAATTTCTTATCATAAGGAGCATTCTCCTGTATAGCTTGCCAAGCGCCCTCACCTAATAAATTAGAGATTAAAGCTTGTCTCATTGGTTCATCTGATGGGATTGCAGCATCATTAATGGCAGCTTGTGCCTCTGATCTCTTATCTCCCTCATTCTTAGTAGCTACACCATTAACATCGTATTCTTGAGTACCATATGGTCCAACACCTTTACCTCCTGGACCTCCTCCTGTACCAGGAAGAAGTGGATTACCTGATCCACCATAACCATACTGAAAAGACCACTTCATCTTCTCCATCTCTCTATCAAGACGCTTATCATCATGCTCCATCTGCATCTTCTCATACTCTTGATTAATTCTAGCGGTAGCTAATACTATATTTTCTTGAGCTATCTTAGCTGGATTAGCTTTAATATCAAAGCTCTCATTCTGATATGCTAGTTTTCCAGCTAGATTATCTATAGAGGTTTGTTGCCATAAACTCTCTACCTTAGCAACATTAGATGCTAAGTTAGTAATATCATGTAAGTTACTGAAGCTCTCAACATACTTAGGCTTCTGATTGGTATTAACATCAGCTATTAAGGAATTGATAGACTTAACTTGTTCATCGTAATAATCAGATTTACCCTTATACTCATCTCCCTTAGGAAGCATAGTTTTCTCGTACTCTAACTTGGCTTTATTAGCACCTAACTCAGCTATCTTACCATCATAATAAGATGTTGCTAGATTCTTAAAGTAAGTTGTTGCTCCAGCAGGATCAGCTTGAAGATGATTATAATAGGTATTTCTACCCTCTACAGCCATCTGAGCCTTAAGAGCAGGACTACCCATCTCCTGAATAGCACCTAACATAACATCCTTAGAGATACCTTTACTCTTTAATTCGTGAATATACCAAGAATTACCACTTAAGACTGCTTTATTCATCTCCTGTGCTGTAACAGTATCCTTTATCTTCTTCATCTCTCCTGATACATCTGTATAAGGAGTATACTTACTCTGAGCTCCAGCTAATACTCTCCATCCATCTCTCTTATTAAGAGGACCATCTAATAAAGACTGTTCAAATTTAAGGTTGTTAGCTGATAAAGGATTATATTCTTTACCATTATCTTTTTGTCTAAAGTTTTCAGCTATACCTAACTCTTTATTAAAATTCTTATTAACATAATCTTCTCCGATTATATTCTCATCCTGCATTAAGGGTTGAAAGATATTAATACCTTGTCTCTGAACACCAGGATCTGCCAAATTCATACCTGATAACTTAGTAATACTACTTTGAGCATCCTTAATAAACTGATCTCTAGTATTCTTATTATCAGTTGTTCTCAAATTAAGATCTAAGATATTATCATAGACATTCTTAACCTTAGCAGCACCTTCATCCCAATATTGGTTTTGTGCAGATATACCTCTGACAATGTCATTAACAGGTAATTGATAGGGCCTAAATGTCGATGTAGCCTGATAGTCGTTATTTTGATATGGTGATGTTGATGCCATTATTGCAAATTTAATATATATTAACCAGTTAGTCGATTAATATTTTATGTTATTTCCCACGGAATTTAGTTAGTCTACCTCCCATCTTCTGAGAAAAGTTTAGTTTACTCAATCCTAATGCTTTAAAGAATTCAGTTTCCTGCTTTCCAGGTTCTTGTCCAGCTTGTATTTTTTTAGCTATACTTTGTGCTATAGAGGTATATAGATCATTCTTAGGATCATTCTGTACATCTAAGATATTCTTAGGATTTCTAATAAAGTTACCAGTTTGGAAGTCAAATCCATATGCAGGATTCTTCATAGAAGCTAACTGATAAGCTAAAGCTTGGTTAGTCTGTACATCTCCCATTACATTATTCATCCACTGATCACTCTTAAAGTTCTTCATGTTATCGAAGTTAGTTTGACCAGTAATACTTTGTTCATAATACTTAGCATCATTCTGCATGTTCTGAGAAGTAGCATTGTTACGAACCTGATTGTTATATTGTCTATTCTGATTAACTATCTGAGCATTCTGATTATCATACTGAGAACGAACTCCTGGGATCTTATCTAAGAACTGACCATAAGCATCAGCTTGCTGAGCTTGAGCCATAATTGGTGATAAAGATGTCAAGGCAGAGGTTTGATTGTTCATTTGACCTCTCATGTCTCCTATTGTTTGTTCTGGATTTACCAACTGAGCATCTGTATAAGATGGGTTCATCTGAGATCTCATAGGCATATATCTCTTTACACCAGCCCACTGTGAGCCACTATACAACTGAGATAACTTTTGATATGGAGTCATCTGCCACTTAATCTCTTTACCTGTATCATTTGCTCCATAAGGAGTATTTGGAACTACTGGTGGAACATTATAGGCTGGAGGTGGTCCAAACTTAGTTGGAGTATAGGGTGTTGGTGGTGGAGCAGGAGTTGTTGGATCTGGTTGATCAGGTGGATCCTGAAAACCAGGAGTATAGTTATGATGCATACCAAACATACTATCAGCACCTCTAAATCCATCATCTAAATAATATGGTGTGTAGCCCCTTCTTTGAGCTTCAGTATTATATGTACCTTCAAATTCATGTAATTGTTTAGGATTTAGTGGATTAAATCCAGGATGATCCTTAACATACCAATTCTGCCTTCTCATAAAGTCAGGAATATTTATGTTATTACCATAGCTACCATCTTTATTTTTATGTTGTGGAGATAATACAGACTGATAAGTATTATTACCAAGATCTGCTGGCATAATTAATTGATCAGGCTTCATGTTAATATCATGTTCCCATCTTGGACTATATCCTTGTTGAGGATTAGGCCATACAGATGTGCGCTTATTCTTTATAGGATTTCCGCCTGCCCAAGCCATAATATTACCTCCGTACTTTAAGTATTGTTTTTGTGACATAATCTCGTCTTTTATTGTTGGGTCATATACAGGTGCAGTATTTTGTGAGAAAGATGGGACACCTGTTGGCAGACCTTTCTTTTGTTCCTGAATAAAGGCAACATTACCTAATGTTCCTATATATTTCTCTAACATCTTTGATGCTGTATTCTTAGCTAGATCTGTACTCTTAGGATCATCTAAGATAGATACCATCGTATTATAGTGTTTAGCATCAACATTTCTCTTCAATACCTCAGCAGGAGTATTATTAACTTGCTTACTACCTCCCATCTTCAATTCGAAGAGTTCGTGATCCTTCTTATCAAAGGATAAACTCTTATCATCTGAGAAGATGAAGGAATCAGGTTTAAGATTGACATCCATTCCTCCATTAGAGTGCTTCTTGCCAGTTGCTTTGAAGAGAGCCTTCATCTCTGGATCTAATACCATCTCACCTCCCTCTATCTCTACATTAGAGAGATATGGATTTTCCTTGATAGTTGAATTGATTTCTGGATCACCCTTAATGGATGGCACGTCCTGTAATGTCAGATTTCCGTAGAAACCTGTATTAAAGTGACGCATGTCTTTGTATGATTTGTTATCTGCTACTCCCATAATTATCGATTGTATGATACGTGTACGTGACTTGTATGACTATCTGAACCATTATATGGTCTCCACTGATCTGATACAGATGGATTCCATATTTTACCGTTATATATAATATACTTAATATTTTTGTCTTTTGCTTCTTTCTGTAACTTATTTACTAAAGTTTCTCCAATTTCTGGAGCATCTATACCTGCATCCCAAGCATCTCCTGTATTATGATCACTCTTTCTTTGTTGATGAGCTCTATTTCCCCATATACCTTGATCTGTTACACCCTGCATAGTTGAGAGGATCTCATTCTTAGTTTGTTGAGCATATGGATTAACTGACGCGTTAGCTGTATGAACTAGCTCGTCTCCACTCTGTGATATAGATGGTTTGTAATTTGGACTGTATGGATTTCCATATTGAGACATCTCCATAGCCATCTGTAAGGCTTCTTCTTGTGATTGATCTCCTTGTGGTTGTTCATCTTCGATTATATCATCTGTAGTTGGAGAAACTGGTGCTGTCACTTTTGTTTCCTCTTCTTCTTTAGGGAAGAGATAATTATAAATATCTCTTTTATTATATGGATTCTTTTGTTTCTCCATTTCACCACCTTGAGCCATCTTACCTGTTAAGATCTTCTGAATGGTTGGATCTTTAGCAATTATATTTTCCTTAATATCCATAATTCTCTTTCCATAAACTGGATTTTGACCCATATTAATATTACCCTTAACTCCATATAGATCCTTTACATTACCATAACCATTCCAACTCTGTATACGAGAAGCATCTGAATCATTTCTAGCATGTTGTAGCTTATTCTTATAGAGAGCCATAAAGGCATCTATACTATCACCTCCATTCTTGTCTTGCCATTCTCCTACTCCCATTCCTCCAGGAAACTCATCCTTAGCACCAACAGTGAAGGGATTACTAGCTCTGATAGGATCAGGGAAATATTTATTAGGTTTAGGCATTCTAAGACTAGTCTCTTGAAAGGCCATAGCCAAAGACTCTGTAGGATCAAGACCATTCTTTCTAGCTCTTTGTACGATACTCTTAACTAGATCTGTATCTGTTGTTGCGGTTAACTTGTTACGATCTGTAATAGGTAATCCTGTTGCTCTATCTATCTTACGTGTATCATTAATAGTGAATGGATCATCAAGTTGACCACCTTCTGCCATTTCTCCCCAAGTCTTATATGGAGATGGAATTGTTTGACCCTTTTCTACATATGGATGTCTAACTTCTCTTTCCCATTTATCAGCCTCTTCCCAAGTCTTCCAAGGTCCACCTAAGATATCACCACTATTCTGATACTCCTGATAAGGATTACTAAGTGGATGACCATGCTTAAATGTAGGGATGAGATATGCAGGTTCTCCATTCTCACCTCCTATAGATGATGCTAATTCTGTTGATGAATCTCTAAATGGTATCTTATATCCTTGTGGTAACTTCCAGCTATTAGGCTGTAGGAAATTCTTACCTGGATCTACTTGTCCACCTTCAGCAAACATATAATCATTAACAACAACTCCACCATAAGCATTCTTTGGTAGATCTAAAAATAGACCAACTCTATGTGCTCTATCTACTTTATTCTCATCAAACCATTTTGCTACAAAATTTCCAATTTCTCTTCTATCTTCAGGATATGCTGGATCAACAGCAACACCTTGTCCAGGTATTGATCTCTCACCATAATTAATATAATTAAAGGAATCAGCTGGTGGAAATTTCTTAAGATCTTCATCTATAGATAACTGATTCTTTATATATGGAGCACCTTCTCCAGTAATTGGAGCTTGGTAGGGACTCTTTAATTGATTCTCATAACCTCTAGCATCAAAGTAGGGATTATTCTGTCTATTAACAGCATCTGCCCAATCTATAGGTCCTCGTAATATTTCCTCTGAGTGTTGAGGAGCTTGCTTAATTAAACCTCTTAACCCTCTCTTGACAAGTTGTCCAGCACCTAATCCAGCATCTATAGTTAGTATAGGTTCAACTATATTACTCATAGCATTAGCCATATAAGGATTAGCAGCAGCTCTATTAAGAGGAGCATTTTGTTCCTTAAGATACTGATCTCTTGCAACTTGCATTCTCTCTTGATCACCTTGTTGAGGTACATAAGGAGATAGAGCAGGTTGTTTCTGCATCTGCTGATCTTTAATCTTCTTCTCTAGTGCTAATCTCTTCTCAATAGCTGATCGAGAGAGTCCACCATCTGGATACTTAGGTTTAGCCATTATTCTCCTAACTCATTGTCTAATAAACGTAAAGCAATTTTATCTTCACCAAAGGCCTCTAACTTATCTAATAAAGTCTGAACCTTTCCCAACTCTTCTTGTTGTTCCTGTAGGTATTTATTAGCTAACTCATAAAGAAGATTATCTCCTGTATTTAATGCATTTTTAGCTAAATCATTACACTGATTAGTAACTACTACTTCATGTGCATATGATTGACGAATGATATCAGGTAATCCTGTAAAATCATGTGGAGGTTTAGGAAGGGCTGGTAAAGTAGGTTGTATACCCATATCTAGGAGATAATCTTTAGCCCACTGAGCATGTACCATCTCACCATCAGCATCATCCTTCCATCTTTTAGCTGCTCCCATATAACCCTTATCATTTAACCATAAGGACATTGATTGATAGAGACGAGAAGATTGTTCTTCCTGCTCAATTCTAAAATTTAGAATCTTTATTACACTCTCTGAGGCAAAAGGATTCTTTACTTTTCTTTTAATTACTACTGGTTCCATATATTAGTTTTTCCATTTTTTAGCATTCCTTGCAAAGTTAGCCATCTGTCTGACATGAGGATCTTTAGAGTGTAGAGCTTCCTCAGTTGTCTTACCTGTTCTCTCCTTATAGGTTGTAAATTTACCTTTATTCTCAGGTTTAATCTCTATCTTTCCTCCTCCTGCAAATTTAAGAGTATTACCCTTACTCATTGCTCCAAACATTCTTCTCTGTTTATCTGTAAGAGGTTGACCATGAGCTGTTCCATCGTGAAGAATTTGTCTAGCATCATTTGGAGACATTCCTCCCTCTTTAAGAAAATCATTAGTTGTTGGGGCTGTTGCTTTTCCTTGTTGAGCTTGTATTCTCTGTAGAAGCTGATCATGGTAAGCTGTATGTTGAGCAATTTGTCTTTGTGCAAATGAAGATCTCATTGGATCTAACTGAGGTGTAATCATTGGTAACATTTCTCCTCCTCCTTCCATATATCCACCTATCCTCTTACCACTAAATCTCTGTAGGAAGCGTTTATCATTCTGATTCTTAGAGTTAATAACGATTGCTGTATCACCCTTAGGGAATTTACTTACCATCGAGCTGATATCTGGACACTGACCGTTAACGCAGCCATAACTTATATAACGTTCTTCAGGAGACATGTTATAGTATTTATTACGTTCAGTAGGATCATACGTAACATGCTGAGCTAAATTTTTAGCTCTTGGTGCACCTTGTCCAAATGCAGGTATAGGATTCATATCAAATCCAGGTTGACCATATATGTTTGCATTAGGTTGTAACATATAGGAACCTACAGGAGTAGACATAGGATCTGTACCATTTTCTTTCATATTACCTACGTTATCATTCCTATTTGGATTCTTACCTGTTAAGATAGGGAATGAATGAGTAACTTTACCATTCTCAATAATATGATTAGTATTAGTTCCTTTATCAGTAATTACTCCAGATTGTAAATGACGCTGATCACCATAGTTATCATAGTCATCAAGATTCATAATAGGATTCTGAAATCCTTGTAAATGCTGTTTTACTGGAGCTGTTGCTTGAGGAATATTCTGTCTAGCTACTGGTTTTGCATTATTATCTTCATCAGTACGTCTTCCAGGCTGATTAAAGTATGGAGTATAACTTGGTTGAGCTGCAGGTTTTTGAGGAGCATCTTCAGTTCTTCTACCTGGTTGATCAGAGTAGGGTGTATGTATAGATGTCACTTTCTCAGGAACACGAGGAGAATCTTTATATAGATCTGTATCTTCTTGTACCATCTTACCAGATTTCTGGTACTGAGCATACTTATTTTGGATACTCTGCATTCTCTGATTTTTCATGTTATCATCTTCATCATGAGCTGAGTTATCCTCATCACCTGGAACATATTTACTTTGAGAATCTTGATCTCTTAACATCGTTAGTAACTTAATATTCTGATCTGATGTTCCTCTATATCCAGATATACCCAATTGTTCTGCAAGAGTCTTTCTTCCTGAGAAAGAAGCATCTCTACCTGAAGCTTTAGCATAATCTGATATACTACCACCTTCTGCCATATGATATCTCATATTAGGGTTCATTATAACCTTTCCAAGAATACCACCCATATCAAAGTATGGATTGTTATTAACTGGCTGGAAGTCCTGTATATTTTGACCTGGCATTTGTCCCATTGTAGAGTACTGGTCATACATATACTGATTCTGCCTTCCTCTCTCTGTTACTCCTGAGAGATAAGATGCTACATTAGTAGCCCCTCTCATAGCAAAGAATGGATTTATCTTATCCTGTTGAATAGGTTCCATCTTACTACCATAACCTGTAGAGTCGAACATACTATTACCATTAAAGATATTAGTAGGATTCTGGTAGTTAGAGGTTGGTAATCTTTTGAGGGAACCATTGTCCATCCCATTAAGACCATCCATTAAATTACTTCCAGCTTGCTGATTGAGATCAGTTCCAGTTAGGAGAGATTTCTGTCTCGTCCCTATTGGATATTGTCTTGAGAAGGGGGTTGCCATTATACGATTTGTTTTTTGATATTAAAGATCTTTGTTATAAATTTATTAGCTCCAGATATAGTCTTAATCAGACGGAATTTATTCCAGTAGTGTCTAAACTTCTTTCTCTCCTCCTCTGGTTTATCTATATTGATAGCTACAGGATTTATGATATTCTTGTAACCACTCTCATCTGTAGGGAAGAGATGAACCTCTGCTCCAGAGTACTCTCCTCTATCTTTAGTGGTATCCCAGAACTGATTTAATCGATACTTGTTCTGCTCCTTAAAGAAGGCTATATCATAAGATAAATTAGTACTCTTTCTTGGATAGATAAGATTCTCTTCAGCATTAGGATTACCGTGGATTAAGTTAAGGAGAGGTGATATCTGTTCTGTATTACTAACAATAAGCTTATCAAAGTTCTCATTAAGGATATGGAAGCGGTCTCTACCAAAGTTCTTATACTTATATACCTCTAATATGTACTCTAGAGATCTTATAGTCTCAACCTGTTGTCCAGATGCAGAAACAAACTCGATCTCGAATGGATAATCCTTACCATAGAAGTTACAGAAGCTATCTGTAGATTCGTTGTGTTTCCATATACCATTATCCTTAATAGTCATAAAGTGGTTATCAGTCTGTATAACTCCCTCAGGATGCCAATCATGCCAAGAGATGAATCCCTTGTCTATTGGTGAGTAAGAGAGAGTCCATGAGATATCATTAAAATATGCGCTATGCAAAGATATGGATAATCCCTTATAAAAGAACCCATTATTATAAGTAATATCTGCAGCGTACTCTTTCTTAGGAGAGAAGTCACGCTTAGTGATATAAACAGTCTCGTTGAAGCTATCGAATACAGATAAGTAACCTACACCATTGATAGGATTCTCCACCTCTGGATAAGTAGGGAAGTACTTATAGAGGAAAATAGGCATGTAATTCTTACACCAGTAAGATACACCTTGTCTGCTAATATCATCTACATTCTCATTAAACTGCAGAATTCTACCTTGTCTCTCACTTACATAGTATCTACCTAGGTGAGTATTAGAGAAAGCATATCTACTATTACTAGCTCCGTAATTGTTATCTGTAGGCATGATCTCTCTTGGATCTTGAGCAAATAGACCTCCGTCACCAATTGTTATCTTTCTACCTGAATTCTCCAACTGAATGAAGTCTCTACCCATAGAGATATAAGGTGAACTCTTAGAGAAGAGGAAGAGTATACGATCTTGATCCAGCTTCTGGATAGTTGTTAACTGTCCAAAGTCACTCTCCTTAAAGGCAAAGTAGTTAGCTGGTAAGAAGTATTGCCAGTTATCTATCTCCTGTAAGTTATATGATGGTAAAGAGTAGATTACAGAGTTTGGCTGAGCTGCAGGAATAGGATCCTTAGGATCAAACCAATCTCTCTGTTGGCGCGCGTATATCTCTGTAGTATACGTATCTACATAAACTCTATTAACAACAAACTCCTCCTCAAAGGTAAGTCTGTCTGAGCGGAAGATTTGTGATAGATTTGTATTGTTCTTACTATAGAAGGGATAAGTAGTCTTCTCTCTGAAAGATGGGTTGAAGTCACTCTCTACGAAGAAGTCCATAGCACAGTTATTAGAGAGGTACATATTACCCTCCACTCTTGTTATTGACTGTACATCTTTATTCTTACAGTCTAAGTTATATTTACCTGCAGTTGTTCTAGAGAATGTAGAGTAATTTACTACGGTCTTAGTTAAGAGGTTACTAAAGTCATACTTAGTTGAGTCTATCCAATAACGAGGATAGGCTATATTTCTATATAGACGATAATCGTACTCAGTTCCATCAGGATAGTTAGCATTGGCTAAGTTCTGATTGAAGAAATGCATCTTCTTCTGAAACTGGAAGCGTGATATAATACAGTCTCCACCAAATAAGGTAGGTGTAGTATCTCCTGTCAATACACACGAATGCATAGATACAGGGGTAGCTGAGCCAACTTCTCCATACTGATTAGGATTAGATATCTTAGATGTGACATAGAAGGCACTACCAGTAGATGAAGTATGTTGAGTAGCATCACCACATAAACCAAATGAGGACATAGTTCCTCTAGATGTATCTATAGTCTTTGGATCGGATATCTCTTTATTCAGCTTGAAGTATACAGATCTCTCTCTTCCATAGTTATTGAAGATCTTATCATCTATAGTAACTACATCTGATGGGATGTAGTATGCGGGCTTCAGTAACCTTCTTCTCTTATTACCACTCTTAGATGGGATTGATTGATTGAAGACAGCCTTAGCATTATACTGATAAGTATAGTCTGTATAGCCTGTAAAGTTATAGATTATATCTAAATACTCTGTAGCATACCTCATAGCTGATACAGCAAATAAACCAGCTTCTAAGCCAGCAGATGCTACTATCTTAAGAATATCTTTTAATACCTTTAAGTAGGTCTTAATCTTTGAGAAATCACCAGATGATATTATAACACCTAAATCAGCTATAGCACTTTTAGTAGTCTCGCCCATTATAGAGAGTAAAGATCCACCATTATGCCCTTCAGTCTTAGATGTTACTCCACCAAAAGGATTGGTAAGACTCTTACCAAAATTTATATCACTAATGCCTGGAGTAGTTACAAAAGAAGCTGTTCCTGTAGCTGTAATATTTATACCTGCTTTACCCTTCATTGTAGTATCTGCAGTAGTCTTAGTCTTTAATCCCTCTTCTTCAAATTTAGTCTCAACTATACCTAATGCAGCAGCTAACCAGAATGAGAATTGGTTTAAGAGTTTTTGTCTAGGATGCTTATATACTTTCTCGAAGGATCCAGTAACTACAGCAACTTCTTCTGCCTCTATCTTAACCTCTGTACCAAGTGTATACTTAGGTTCAAAGTGAGTATGGGGAGAATGGAAGGTAAACTGATCTTTATGATAATCTACTAAAGGGGTGAAGTCATGCTCTGTACCATTCTTGAATTGGGCCTGAGTAGATGACAGATACATATCTGGATTGAGGTCATTAACAGTATAGTTAGAGTAGAGAATAGTCTGCTTCAGTTTTGGATCATCATAACTTCTAACGTTAGTCATTATACCTCTAGCTATAACAGTACCATTACCACCTCTTCTATCTGAACGAGTGATCTTATATCCAGTAATATCTGGATTATCAAAGGCTGGGATATTCTTAAAACGAATTCCCTTAATATTTATATATGTCTTTCCATCGATAATAGTATATCGAGGAACCTTCTCTTCATCTGGAAACTTATGGTAACGAATAGGTAAATTAGCCCACTCACCATACATATCTTTGTTATCTGGATAAACTTCAGTACTCTCGAAGTAACCCATCTTACCTATACCTAACTCTCTTCTATTACATAAGAATTTGTTATCCTGAGGTACCATATCACCTGCAGTATTCTCTACCTGCCATCTGTAGACTTTCTCGGTTGTACAGTCAGCAAACTGTGTATCATGTTCGTAAACATCAGCTGATGATACTATCTCTCTATCTTTATTATCTGAGAGTCTTCCTGGGATATGGAATTTATCGGTATACTCACCAGTACTATAAACTCCCTGAATATAAAAATCATAGTTCTCGTCAGCATAATATCCAATATCTTCTCCACCATCTTCGTAGTAATCAGCTAATACCTGATCAATAACATAATCTGCCTTGATGGACATAGCCTTCAATTGGTAATTCTCTTCTTCTCTACCAACTAGATCCCCTAATAAGAGATAGTTCGAGTTAGAGGATATAATACCTGCTTTTAACCAAGACTTCTTCTTAACAACTAATGTTGAGAGAGATACTTCCTGATAAGATGCATTAGTAAAGTCAGATAAAGAGATACTCTTAGTCTTTGTTGAGAAGAGACCAACATTCTTAGCAATCTTAGTTGCACCTTTAGTTACTGGATCTACATAGTTACCAATTACTATTAAAGCAAACTTATCAAACTGTTTATCTAAACCATCTAACTTGATCTCTAATGAGTTGTTAGATGTTTCTGTATAGATCTGTAGACGATTAGTGATAGAGAAATAATCAGTGTAGATTGTTTCGTCTACTATATATGCTATAACAACACTATAAGAACCATTAGGAAGTGTTCCTGAGTGTCCCTTCTTGATAGTTAAGCAAGGTTGTTGTATCTTCTTGAAGAGAAGAGTATTCTCACAAGTCCACTTAGATGGATCTTTTAGAGTTATTCTTCTAATAGGATTCTTCTTATCTGTAAAGGTAACTACGGTATCTTGATGAAAGAGCTTCTTAGCTACTCCAGTGATTGGGTAATCTAATGAGAAGGCTAAACAAGCTAAGTTAGAGATAGTAGTATAAGAGCAATCCTTAGGATTACCTATACCGATCTCTGATGTAGAGTTATCTGTAGAGAATATAAGAAGACGATCATCTGGTAAAGGAATAGTTCCTATAATTCTATAAGGAGTAGTAATACATAAAGTATTAGATGGCTCATTACCAATGGTTCCTATGTCTCCACCTTTGGAGTTCTTAACAACGTTCCTAGCATGAGAATACTGATCTTTACCAACAAATGATGGATTAAGATCAGTAATAAGAGCAGCCTTTTGTTCAGCTACTGTATCAATATTTGGATTTTCTTGAGCCATTACTCTTCTTTATTTTTAGCTGTATCGTGGTAGATACGAAGGGATTTAGTTATTCCCATATCTGTCATGGTAACACTCTCTATATAGATGCCCCATTTCTTAACTTCAACTCTAAGCTTCTTAGCTATTTCGTTATCTATATCTTCATCTAAACATTCCTGCCAAGTTCTTATATGAACTTGTTTCTTAACGATAGCTTGAGTGATATCTGATATAGCATCATTTGAGTCCCATACCTCTAATAAAAGAGGTTTAACATCCTCAACTTTATATTTGATGACTACCTTAACAACTATTTGCTTACCATCTTTAGTAGTAAGTGATTGTTGAGGTATTGACATTAATGCAGTAACTACGTGATGTTGAATGATTTCTTGGAGAAATGGTATCTTAAAGTGAAGACCTGGTTGAAGAGTCTTACTATATTTACCGAATGTTAAGAGAACTCCGTTATCGTATTCTGGGATTATCCAGAAGGGAACTATCTTATCTATAAAGTGTAGTATTACATCAATTAACTTATCAAACATATTATGGAGTTAAGCGATCACGGTGACCAGGATTATTCTGAAATATCTTAAAGTACTGATTATACCAACCTAACTCTTTCTTTCTCTGATAAGCTACATAGTCACCATAACTCTTCTCTGTAGTAAAGTTAAAGGCATCCAACCAAGCTTTTGTTCTCTCTTGTTGAGCTAACTTGAAGAGATCACCTAGACCTGGCATATCACTATTAAAGATAGCATTACTGATAATTTTCTCCTTGATATACCACTCATAGTAAGGTGTAATCATAGGATGGAAGGGAAAGGTAATATTACCATCTAAATCCTTCATCATACCAATATACATAATATAAAGCTTACCAGCTCTAAAAGGAGTCTCGATATGATCATCTTTAATATGAATCTTATATTTTCCTTTATTACGTAGATTAGGTGAGTCTATATGACAGTGTGGAGAATTTGGTTCCAACTCTAATTCGATCCAGTTGTGATGTTCTTGTACCACTACTGTATTTTGTCTCTCGATAATAACCTTATAATTCTCTGCACCACCAAGCTTCTCTCTTGTAAGACCAGCCTCATAAATGATATCAGCATCATAGTTATTATCCCAGGGATTAACTAATAAAGAAGCCATACTATTACTGGTACTTAATGCACATGTAAAATAAAGCTTCTCAAAATCTAAAGGTAACTCAGCTCTAAACTCTTCTACTGGAATTGATATCTCACGTATCTCCCTAATAGGAATACCTAGCTTATCATTACAGTACATTATATGTTTAATGAGTGATCCTTCATCTATAAGACCTTGATCATTAAACTTCTTAAAGTCATTCTTTACGATTGACATCAGTTCTGAGATCGGTCGATGGGAAAATAATTTATCGTTTACCATTAGTTTTTCCTATTTGTATTTTTATCTATCTGCTGATCTGGTTGTATCTTATCTGTAACACCTGCTATTTGTTCGATAGCCTTAGCATACATCTCAGCTTCAGTCCAATCTGGAACTATAAATTTAGTGTCTAAGAATCTTACACACTCTTTCTTATCATTACATCCATCACACATATCTTCTATTAAAGAGATATCATCTATAAAGAATGCATCTACATTAATATAATGAGGATTGTGTTCTGGAAACCATAAGTAACCATTAGCAAAGAAACAGTACTTAGCTGTAGATAGCTTCTGATAGGGATCATTCTTCTTATTCTGCCAGTTATTAGAGGTAGTTAAGAGAAAGCGCGTACTACCATCTACAGATGTTACAGCTCTAGTAACAGGACCACTATTATCAATCCAGATATCAGGAATCTTATTCTTACTTCTATAGATCTTACAGTTGTTCTTAATAGGAGAACATTCATCTATAGTTGATGTCTCTACTACCTCTATAGAGGTAAGGGTCTGAAAGAGGGAGGTATTACTATAAATTCTTCCAGCAGAGATCTCTCTCTTGATCAACCACTTTGCTTGCTCAATAAGACTATTATAGAGGAACTGATTACTATAATTAGAATCTGCAGTTCTCTCATTCAACTTAGTTCTTATTGAATCTATTGCTTGTCTTTTTGTACTCATTTATTAATCTTTTGATTAAAGATACTCTTGCCACCTAGTGTATTCCTAGATACTCGGATCTTCTCTGGATTCTCTCTTGTATATGATGCAGCCATTGTATTAATCTCTCTAGTAGCTTCAAATCCGAAGAACTGTAACATCTTATTAAACTTGACAGCCCATCTTCTCTCCCACTTAATCTTTGCCACCTTACCATTTGTAACTAAGTTAACTTGGTTAATTTCCTCACCAACTATAGCAGAAGCATTATTATCAGGAGCCTTAAACTTATAAGGAAGGTACTGTAGCTTCAGTTCCCCTGTATAACTTCCCATCTTTATACCAAGTGGGTTAGTAATTATCTCTTCTCTACAGGTCTGTGCTATGTCCTTCCAATCTTGATAGAAGTCATCCCATGATAAGTTCTTATACTCTGGGAACTTTTTGGTAAACTCCTTCCATAACTCTTTGGTTATCAACTGCTTAGAAAACTGAGCTTTTGGCATCCTCGGAGCCTTTTTATCATTATAATATGTTGGTTTCACTTATAATATTATTTAATTTATAAAATGGTTAATACAATATACGTTAAATTATGGGAAAAATCAAATTAACCTTTAATGTTAATAAACTAAAAACCCCTCATGTGAGGGGCTTCTTTTAGAACCATAGAGGTATATGTTGTACCGTCTTACTATCCTTCTGATAGATCTCTAAGAGTGCTCCTGGAGAACTGTTACCAAAGTTAGCTTCTGTCCAATCTGTTGATCCCATAATAGAGGGAATATTAACGTATCTTCCAAATCTACCCTTATCCATAGCATATGAGTGAAGATCACCCTTATAAAGTGTAATCTCTCTCTTATTAGGTGAGATACCTTTCTCATCAAAGTACTGAAAGAGAAATAGATCTGTTCTATAATCTAGCTTTAAAGGAAAAGCCTTAACCATCAACTTCTGATCTTTACCATGTGTAAGACCAATGGTGTGAATACCATAATCAAAGTACTCTACTGGTAGGAAGTAACTCTTTCTCTTAACCTGTGGAAACTTAGCTGATAGATACATATCTAAGAACTGGTTAGCCATATAAGAGAAGTCGTTACCTGTATGGTTACTATTCTCTATATCGTGTACATGATACTCTTTAGCTACACCTGATGTGAAGAGATCATTATAGAAGAGTGTACGAGCACCTGTATAGATGTCAAATTGAGCCTTATTAGAGAGACTCTTAACCTCGTGACCACCTCTTGTTGTTTGTGCATTCCAACCGTTCATTTGGTCTCCTAATGAGATTACATGCACTTCTTCAAACTTCATACCCAACTTCTTAACCTCTTCAGCAATCTGCATTAATCTTTTGGTATAAGTTGCCTCATTCCATACATTACCATACATACTATCTGAGTTTAATGCTCCAGCATGGTCATCACTGATCATAATCATTAAAGCCTTCTCTGAGTAAGTTTTAACTGTAGGAAGTGTCTGAGCCTTAATATCTGGAAGTAATTCCTTCAATTTACTCTTTAACTCGTCCTTATCGTAAAAGTTCTTATTATTAAATTTGATATCAATAGTATATACCCAGTTACCTTTAGGTGTTAATCTATCTGTAGTCTTACTAACAAATGAGTTGATACCATCAGCACCTGAGAGGTCCTTTAACTCTTTTGGCGTTAGAGGCTTAGAGGATTCGAAGGTCTTAGTTGATCCAGTATCTGTAGCAATTGAGCCAAGAAAGAAAGGTGAGCTGAATGTAGCTGTAGGTATTTGACTAAATTCTAATGCTGCTGACATTACAGATCTTGCTTTTAACTTTGCTGCGTAGATGTCTTCTTTAGAGCATCCCCATCTTTGTGAAAGTTTTCCTGCACCCATCTGTAGGTTAACTGGTTTATCTATGAACTTCTGTGTTATTTTATCTATGATCATCTTAAAAATTAAAAGGAGAAGGTTGCCCTCCTCCTTAGTTATTAATTGTGCTTCAAACTGTTTAAGTAATTAGTTTTGGTTTCTGATAATGTAGTTAATACATTCTTCACTAATCTCTCTGAGCAATTAAATTTGGTTGCTAATCTTGTGGCTGACCACTTAAAGTAAGAATTGTTCTCCATTAAGTGTTGTGTTAATCTTTTCTTCATGTTGGTTATTTAACTGGTTGTAAGGACTTTTGGAAAGCTGTGATAATAGGGTTTGCTAATTCCCAAGGTAACTTAACTAATAAAGTAAAGACTTGGTTTGCTGAATCTTCAGTAATTAAGAAGGTTGCTTTAGCTGGCTCTGTTGGTG
>Ga0194045_1000089_pt1 | contig 26526 bp, 16 predicted proteins | sample JunL6211m_MetaG_FD_161686 | JGI IMG/M metagenome (GOLD analysis project Ga0194045, IMG submission 161686) | Anoxic zone freshwater microbial communities from boreal shield lake in IISD Experimental Lakes Area, Ontario, Canada - Jun2016-L626-11m | ecosystem: Environmental > Aquatic > Freshwater >...
AACTCAAGTAGAGGATCGCATTTTACGTAGGTACTGACGCCGGTGGCGCCAGTGCCACCGCCGCCGATACCGCCGCCGCCGCCGCCGATACCACCGAGGCCACCGCCGAGGCCACCGCCGCCCCCGACGGCCTGATTGCCCGATAAGGTTGAATTTAGGAGCTTGAGAGACCCCGCGTTAAAGATGGCGCCGCCCAATCCTGCTGCGCCGCCGCCGCCATCGGCACCGCCGCCGCCTTGCGCTTTGCCCCCGCTAAGGGTTAACGAATCAAGCGTAAGGTTGCCGGCCGTGCTTACATAAAATAGACGCTGGTTAACAAAGGTGTTATTCAGGGTAATGCCATTGTTGCCGGTCGGGCCCTTGATGGTGATCTCTGAAGTGATGCCAAAGGCGCTTGCACCTGCGGTGTAATCGCCAGCCATGGACAGGTTGATGGTTGCGGCAGCACTTGCAGTAAGGCTAGGGGAGAAAACAATAGTATCTGCGCCCGGTTTGGTGTTGGCCAAGCCAATGGCTTCTCTTAAAGAAATTACATTATCGAAAGAATTAACAATATCTGCAGTGGTGGAAACTTGAATAAAATTACTGGCATAAGCACCGATATCGGAGGTGATGCAAGCTTGGCCGCGCTGATCTAACCCGTTGATAGGGGCTGCCTTACTAATGATTACATTTCCTGCACCAATAGCAGGGCTGCCGAATAGCGGGGTCATGGTAAACGTAGGGCCGCCGTTGTTTTGTAGGGGGCCAAGGATGGGATCTGCTTTCATGGCGCCAGATAGTGATCCATCTTCCACAAGGTTGTTGGTATTAATACCGATGGTGCCATTGCCATAGTAATCACCACCGCTGGTGCTATTAGCTATGATAGTGTTGGCAATGTTGAGGGTGCCGCGGTTATAGATGCCGCCGCCCTTGGTTGCAGAATTGTCAGAGAGGGTGGAATTGGTGAGGGTGAGGTTACCAGAGTTGAGGATGCCGCCGCCGTTGGATGCAGAATTGCCGGAGAGGGTTGAATTGGTAAGGGTGAGGGTGCCACCGTTGAAGATGCCACCGCCGTCGGATGCAGTATTGCCCGATATGGTGGAATTGGTGAGGGTTAGGGTGCCGATGCTGTTGAAGATGCCGCCGCCGCCGAAGGTTGCAGTATTGCCAGAGATTGTGGAATTGGTGACGGTGAGGGTGCCGGAGTTGGAGATGCCGCCGCCGTTTCCTCCTGAAGAATTGCCAGAGAGGGTGGAATTGGAAATGTTGAGGGTGCCGGCGTTATTAAAGGCCCCGCCAGTATCTGAGGTATTTGCCCCAGTAACAGTCACGCCAGAAATGCTTAGATTGCCCCCAGAGGCGATGCTAAAAATATTAAAGTTGCCTTTGTTAGCATCAATGGTAATCGAGGAATTGTTAAGCACATTAATGGTAACAGTGCCCGCGGTTCCCCCAGTAATAACAGTGCTGGCATTAATGATGTTTGGTAATGCGGAGGCTAAAGTAATAATGGTGACGGGAGAGCTAGAAAAATTAATGATGTCATTGCCTGGGGTGGTGTTGGCATCAATAATAGCTTGTCGAAGAGACCCCACACCAGAATCTGCGTTATTAATAACCGAAAAGGTCGTGGGTGTGATTCTATCTTCAAACTGCAGGAGTTCAGGCCGGGGTAAGCCAGAAGCTCTTCGTGCTTTTCTGTTTTGTGCGTTACTAAAGAGCCTGCGGAAAGCATTTAATAGCATGAAGAAAATTCCTTATACCAAAGCCTTAAAAAGACACAAATCGCCGAGCGATATGCATCGGGGGTGCAGCAAAAGTCTAAATCTAGGTGGCAGTAATCGGATGTGAGTCGATTAATACAAAGTGAATTTAAATAAGAGATAAAGCAAGTATTACGATAATTAAATTCATTTACAATATAATTCAATAGATATTCGACTTAAATTTGCCCATATTAACAAACAAGAGGGCTGCAAGTAATCAGCCTTCATAGGGTTCTAGCATTTCTGAAATATTAAGTATTGGGCTCAAGTTATAAAATAAAGAGTATTTTGAACATTATTTAAGTCTTTATGTCGAGAAAGTTAATAAAAAGGCAGAAGAAGCAGAAGCGCAGTGGGGTGGATTCATGGCATAAATGCATAATCAGTGGGTGGACTCTATTTCTATTAGCCAACATAAACGCAACCTGGGGTTCGTCGGCACGAATTTTTTTACCAGAACGTGAAACAAGAGTTAGCTATGGTCGATTATCAAATGCGTGACTGGTAAAGTTAGGAAATACAAATGTTCTCGGTCATATTGCAATACTTTCCTGAGATAAATGACATACTCAAGGGATACCAATAGCCAACACCCAATTTTAACCATTGCTGTCGCTTTGCCTTAAATAACAGGCAAAAATCTAATTCTTATGAATGTTTGAATACACACTCGTGGTGTCCACTACAAAGGTGTATTCAAACAAGGAAAGAACTTATCCCTGATAGCTAAAAAAAAGAGGCAGGGGTGCTGCCTCTTTAAGACATCAAGATTTTCAACACCAAGATCATTTCCTTGATCTGCCATCCAGTATTTGAATACCCAAAGTCGCCAGGTAATCTTTGAGTAGCAGTTTCACACTTCTGGCACAAAGCCCAACCACGGCCCCTATCTCTTGATACTGCTTCCCTTGGTCATAAAGCTCCTTCATTTGGGCTAGAAGCTTTTGCTTACTCTCTTTCGGGGTGGGCCTTTTCAACCCCTTGGCATCATGCCAATAGTCCAAGGCTTTCTCTATCGTGGGGGCGCTGCAACCAAGCCTTGATGCGATCTGAAGGACGGATAAGTTTTCATCCCAAAGGATTTTCGCATTGTCAGCAATCGTAATATGCATCGACTCTTTGTGAACCTTTTTCAAGAGGGTAGCTCTCCTCGCTCTACCATCTTGATACTCCAACCCCAGTTTGGCATGCCCCTCTTGAATCAATGCGGTAACCTTGCCCCGGCAGAATCCTAACTTTGCTGCAATCTGCGAATTCATCAAGCCTTCCTGAAAAAGGCTCATCACTTGCTCAACATCTTTGCACTCTGTGGGATCTTCTTTAAAGTCCACTACGATTTCCAATTCAGGTTGGGGTTCAGAAGGTGGGCTTGCATTCATAAAGCCATAAAGGTTGTTTACCAGGCTTATTTTAAAGCGCCCTTGAAGGTAACCTTTCTTAGATTTTCGCTCTCCCATTTGATAAAGGTGAATCTTTCCTTCGATGAGGGCCAAAAATAATTGTCTGATCTTTAGTTGTTCTTCAGCATTATTTGAACAAGCGCTTTCGATCAGAAGTTGATCAAGCTCTTTGAATTTTTCAGCAACTTGCTCCCTGGAAGGTATGATCTGCTTCTTATTTGTTGCGTTTTCAAGTTGGCTAATCTGAAGATCTAATTCCGCCCGCTTACTTCGCATCTGCTTCAGAACTTTCATGTTTTCCTGTATGTCGGTTTCTGTCTCACCAGGGTTTTCATTTAAAGTCTTTATTTGAAGCGTGAGAACTTGTCGACTTCTCTTCAATCTGATCGGTTGGTGCTCATCAGGTTTCTGCACAGATTCGAGCTTTGCTTTAAAAGATTCATAAACCAAATCCAAAAGACCATGGCTCTCTTTAAGAATCACGCCAACCTTTTCGCATAGGACTTTTAAAGCCAAAGCTCGGGGAAGATGAGAAAACAAAAGCCTCTCACTTGCTGGTAATGCAACACACTTTGGGCAAACCATGTACCTGCCATAATAGCCGCCCACGAGCAGGCTTTGTTCGTGGGTGGGGCAATAAAACATGCCATTTAAAACTCTCGGCCTTTTAGAAGTATCCAAATCATTGGGCTTTCGCCCTTTGACATCGTTCGCATTCGATTCCAATCTTGCCTGTGCCTTATACCAAAGTTCATCGCTGATAATCCTTTGGGTTTCAAACTGGTTTTGCTTAAGCGGTTCTTTGCGTAAAACTTGAGTGCTATAATCCTTTTTCGAATTCCAGACACTTTGTTTTTTGCCATAACTCCATTGGCCGGCATAACGATGGTTTCGCAGAATCATTGCTACCCTTGCGGCACTCCATCCTGCACCTTCACTCCATTTCGGAAAATTCGTATTCAGTTGCCTTGCGATTTCTCTCATGGACAATTCTTCAACTGCGAACCAGGTAAAAATCTTCTTCACGATTTCTGAGTTTTCAGGATGAATCGCAGTATGATTTTTCGGGGTGCCCTTTTTGGTTTTCAAGTGTGGATCAGGAATGCCTAGATAACCAAAGGTGATGCCTCCTATAACAAATTCCTGTTCAAACATTCGTTCTTGGGCTGCTCGAATCTGACCAGAGTTCACCGTCACAGTCATCTCATCGAACATTGCATAAAAACCAAGCTTGGCTCGCCAACTGTTTTCATCTGCGGTGTCGATATTTTGGTTGGTAAAAACACAACGAATACCCTGCCCAACAACCTCCTCCTCTACTAGGGTTAAAGCCTTGTAGGTTTTTCGTGCCAATCGACTTGTCGAAAACACAAGTAAAACCTGAATCGCTTTTGCTTCAAGAAGCATTTTGATTTGATTGATTCCAGGCCGATTGGATTTTGAACCGCGGGTTGCAAGATCGTAGCGGATGTTTTCCAAGGGTACATAAATCTTTTCCCTTGTTGCAAACTCTAGGCACTTTCGGACTTGATCGGGTGCTGAATCTTGATCTTTTGTACTAAACCTTGCATACACAGCGCCAACGGTTGACCATCGATCTTCGGGTACCTGCTCCAGATACAATTTATAAGTTTCCAAGACTTCTTTTTCGGTACGAGTTTTAAGTTCTTGAATGATCAGTTGGCGCTTGCTTATCGGTTTTTTAGAGTTACTATCACCAGTAGGAAATATTGGCAGAATTCCAGCGAATAACAATAGAGTCGGCCATGGGTTTTGCCCCTTTTCCTGACATGGAAATTTGTCCCGAATTTGTCCCTGTTTTGGGTCAAAACAACCATTTTTAACGGTTAGCGACCACCACCTACCAACAGCACTTAAACTATTGCAATTAAAGGGTTTATAGCGTAAAATCAAGTGGTGTAAGGACTTGCAAAAAGGGGGTTGTGAGTTTCCCCCCCTCTCCGTTTTTTTATTTTCTTTCAAATCCCTTCATAATCTTTATAATTTAATTTAGTGTGTATCACGCAGCGATGAATTGATCACTGAAAAGGATTTTATATGGATGGTCTGCCTTCTTGCCCCAAATGCAAATGCGAATATACCTATGAAAATGGCAGCCTTTTCGTCTGTACTGAATGCGATCATGAATGGAGTACCACCCCTGTAGCGCACGTTGATGAAAAGCGAGTATGGAAGGATGCCTATGGCAACGAATTGAAAGATGGCGACGCAATACAAGTGATAAAAGACCTCAAAGTGAAGGGGTCATCCTCTTCCGTTAAGGTTGGCACAAAGGTCAAGAATATTCGCTTGATCGATGGCGATCACGATATTAGCTGCAAAATTGATGGCTTTGGCCTAATGCAGATAAAATCTGAGTTTGTAAAGAAGGCCTAAGCAGTTATCACGAATGCCCATGTGCATATTCCATTTTACGGAATTGGTTCGCAACTAAGTTAATACTTGGCCCCTTAAGTTTTTTAGTTAGAGACGCTCTTCACCTTTTCAGAATCTGATTATTGCTGCAAATTTAAATATTAGTTTACGAAAAAAGCTGCCTAGGATTACCCAAGCAGCTTTTCGTTAGATTGTTCTTAGCGTCAAACAAATAAGATTAATCGCCAGAAGATCGATGGCCACCGCTATTACCGCCGCCACCGCCACTACTTTTGAACTTGTTGTACTTGGTTTTCTGGGATTTATTTTTGCTGCCTCTGCGTGGGTAGTCGCCGGGAGCAGAACCAGAAGAGCCAGAAGAGCCAGAAGATCTAGGAGCAGCAACCTGCCTGCTGGGTGTTACTTTTCTGTAGGGTTCGGACCTCATCGGAGCTTCTGATTTTTCAGGAGCTGCTTCGGGTACAAATTCAAATTTAGGTTGAACAATAGGAAGTTTCCTATTAACTAGTTTTTCGATTGCCCTTAGCAAACTGCGCTCTGAAGAATCACAAAAGGAAACCGCTTTGCCTTTTGCCCCTGCGCGTGCAGTTCTGCCGATACGGTGAATATAAGTATCAGCTTCCCTAGGTAGATCGAAATTGACCACATGCGAAATATGATCCACATCGATGCCACGGGCTGCGATATCAGTAGCAACCAATACATTTACCTGGCGATTGCGGAACCCATCAAGAGTGCGCTGCCTAGCTGATTGGCTTTTATCACCATGAATTGCTTCAGCATAAATTTTCGCCCTGCGCAAGCGCATGACCACTTTATCTGCGCCATGCCTGGTGCGGGTGAAAACAATTGCACTGTTGAAAGATTCGCTACCTAAATAGCTGACAAGGAAACTTCCCTTATCTTTTTGTGACACCATGAAAACGGATTGTTCAATGCGATCAGCAGTGCCCTTTGGTTGTTCAACATTAATCCGGGCGGGATTATTCAGCAGGGTATCTGCAAGAACCTGCACATTTCTGGGCATGGTAGCAGAGAAGAAAAGGGTTTGGCGAGCTTTTGGAATGTAACTCATGATCTTGCGAATGTCGGGAAGGAAACCCATGTCCAACATGCGATCAGCTTCATCGAGAACCAGAATTTCGATATGACCAAGATCAACAATCCTTTGGTTGATAAGATCCATCAATCTACCAGGTGTAGCGATTACAACATCTGCACCGTTTCTGAGGGCTCTTTCTTGACCAGATTGAGGAACACCACCATAAATGGCGGCAAACTTGAGTGGAGTGTTCGCACCGTAAGCATAAAAGCTATCCAAGATTTGGGAGGAAAGTTCGCGGGTTGGTGCAATTACCAATGCCCTAACGCGCCTGCCCTGGCCCTTGGCTGGATTACCTTTTTCGGTGAGGTTGTGAAGTACAGGAATTGCAAAAGCAGCAGTTTTTCCGCTACCAGTTTCTGCAGATCCAAGTAGGTCTTCGCCGCGCATTGCTACGGGAATTGCCTGACTTTGAATGGGAGTTGGTGTTACATAGCCTTTGGTTGCAATTGCTTGCATGATGGCAGTAGAAAGCCCGAAATCTTCGAATTTCATCGATTGAGTCCTATAAAAGAATTTATTAGGACCAAATCGAGGAACACAAAATGTGTCCGTAAAACCTATTGGACCTAAGCACGATCCAACAGCTTTAATTGCAATATGGATGAACTTACATCATATAAAATTAAAAGTAATAATCCAAGGGCAGATTATTATTTTGTTCTTTTGGCTTGCATTCACAAAACAAAAAACTGTTCTTCCTCAAGTTTTATTCTTAAGCAACTAATTTATCAGCTCCTGTGGCGTTTCATCGATGCAGTAAATCATTTTCATGAAGAAACTAAGAAGAGATTGCTTGGTCATTGTTTCATTCATTCTTAATCAAAACTTAACACCCTCTCTGGCTTGGATGGCTAGCATACCTATGTCGAAAGAAACTCTCTCTCTCGAAGCGTTTTGTGGAATCAAAAAATATCTTTCGCCCAAGTTCAATTGAGTCCGATTTTTTCCGAAGCAATAAAGGTGGCAAGATCATGGACAATTTTAAAAGTAAAAAAGGTTTCACTCTGATTGAGTTGTTAGTAGTAATAGCAATAATTGCTATCCTTATAGGTTTGTTATTGCCTGCAGTGCAAAAGGTGCGGGAAGCGGCAGCCAACCTGCAGTGCAAAAATAATCTTAAACAAATCGGGCTTGCCATGATGACTTATCATGATACCAATATGGCATTCACCTATGCGGGTTCGGATGGGCCTAATCAAACTTGCTGTAATGCAACTACTCGAGTGGGCTGGACTTGGTGTTTTCATATTCTTCCTTTTATGGAACAAAACAATGTCTATACATTGCCGAACACCACCGCAGGCGACACGCTGGTGCAAAATACAATTATTAAGAGTTATTATTGTCCATCCCGCAGGCAACCAGTGGTTTACTCCACCGGTGCGCGCTGTGATTATGCAGGCAACGGTGGCACAAACATGGCGATTAGGGGCGTTGATGGAATGTTGGTGGCGCAATGGACTGCGATTCCAACCCCTGTCTATGCCCAGACTTTTCCTCCGAACCAAGCTGCACGAAAGATAACGGATGTTGTCGATGGCACTTCTAACACCATTATGATTGCTGAAAAGCAGGTTCATATCAGCACGATGGGAACTAGTAAGGCTGGTGGTGATAACGAATCGTGGCATAATTCTGGCTGGGATCAGGATCATGTTCGCTTTGGGAATGCCCCGGATGGTGGCAACATCGTTAATGGTGTTGATTATAATCCCAACGATTCATTGCCCTTGCCTGATTCGAAGCACCCAAATTCCACTGGTGGTAATTTTTGGTCCACCCGCTTTGGAAGCTCTCATTCTGGGATTTTTAATGCGGTTTTTGCGGATGGTTCTGTGAAGAGCATGAGCTACAACATTGATGCTGCAAATTGGTTGCGCCTTTGCAAAATCAATGATGGCGAAGTGATCAGTGCTCCCTATTAATACAAATTACCTCTAAAGGAGCTTTAAATTGAAAACAAGAAATAGGTTTGCGTTTACTTTAATTGAACTATTGGTGGTGATAGCGATCATTGCCGTATTAATTGGGTTACTGTTGCCTGCAGTGCAGAAGGTTCGAGAAGCTGCTGCCCGGATGAGTTGCCAGAATAATTTGAAACAGATAGGGCTTGCGTACCAGAATTTTCATGCGCAATACGGATTTTTTCCTCCGGGTGCTGCCCGTTCTCCTGCTACGGGCGTTTTAAATCCGGTTTATGGGAAATTAGGTATTAGCGCTAATGGTGTTAATCATAGCTGGGCGATTTTCTTACTACCTTATCTTGAACAGGGAAATCTTTACTCGCAGTACAAGATGAACTCCAACTGGGCCGACCCGGTAAATGCAACTGTGGTTGGCACACCTGTGAAGGCTTTTTTGTGCCCTACAGTTCCTGATCCTACTAATCGATTTTGTAGTCCAACCATTAATGGTGTTGTGGTTAAGGCTGCTTCAACAGATTATGCTCCTAATAATGCGTATGATGTTGGGCTTGAAACCGGTGGTTATGCGGATGTTTGTGTTTTGCGTGATGGAGTGCTTAAAGCTCAGACTGGGACTACAAGTCTGGTGGTAAGCATACCGGAAATTACCGATGGCACATCCAACACACTTATGCTTTCTGAAGATGCAGGCAGACCTCAATCTTGGCAGTTCGGGAAAATGACCAGTGCCACTTCTGGTTCTGATGGTGGTTGGGCTGATGATAATTCGGAATACATTGTTCATGGATCCATGACTGCCGCAACGACCAACCCAGGGCCATGCCATACCAATTGCCATAATGGCAATGAGGTTTACAGTTTTCACGGCGGTGGTGCAAATCATGTTTTTGCAGATGGTTCGGTGCATTTCATAACTGCTTCGATGGATATTCGGTTGTTTGTAAAATTTGTGACAATGCGTGCGGGTGATACCGCACCATCGGGGTATTAAAAATGAAAAGAACAATCGGCGTACTGGTTATTTTGATTCTGTTGCCTGGGTGTGCTAAAGAGAATGTTGTGATTCCAACGCAACAGATTTCAGGCCGTGTGCTTTATGATAATAAACCTGCAGAGGGAGTAGCTATTTATTTGGGGCCAATAGCGGCGCCTACCATTCCCGATATTCCAGCAAATCCGCATGGAGTTACAGACAAAGATGGGCGATTCAGCATTTCTACTTATGGTGAAAATGATGGTGCGCCTATGGGGAAATATCAATTGATGATGATGTGGGTTGATGAAAATTCGAAATTGGAATCAAAACCTGAGCGATTCTTTGGTTGGTATGATTCAGTCAATTCTAAGATCATGGTTCAAATTACGGATGGAGAAAACGTGATACCTGACATCAAGGTTCCGGTGATAACCGGGCCACCCGAACCTGTTAATGGTATCCCAGGAAGAAATTAATTAGTTTTCTTCTTTGTCTTGAGATTATGTTCGCCCCAGGTGGGCTTCAACAAATCTTTGTCCCATTGATTCCAAGCTTCGGTTAAAGCCTTAACCTTTTCAGGATATAAATCGGAAAGATTATTTGATTCACCAATGTCCTCTTTAAGATTGTACAAATGGGAATCTTCTGCTGATGCTATGTCTTCTCTGCTGAATTTGAAATCTTCGTCCGGGGCCTTAGTAAGTTTCCAATCTCCCATTCTTATTGCCATTTGTGATCCAAATCGCCAGTAAAGTGCATCGTGGGGAGGTTCTTTGTTTTCGCCTTTGAAGTAAGGGAGAAGATTGACGCCATCCAGTTTGTTCTTGTGAGAAAAATTTTCTCCGGTAGCCGCAAGAACGGTGGGGAGGATATCGAGTTGAATGACTGGATTATCGTAGACTTTTCCCTTTGGTAAAACCGCTTTCCATTGCACTAAGAAAGGCACCCGGATGCCTCCTTCCCAAGTAGTGGATGCGGTACCTTTCAAATGGCCGTTATCCGAAAAGTTCATGGTTTCGGCACCACCATTATCGCTAATGAAAAAGATAAGTGTGTTTTCTGAGAGGTTTTCTTTTTCGAGTTTTGCAAGGAGTTTGCCAATCGCATCGTCCATTGCAAAAAGCATGCTGGCGTAAGTGCGCCTGTTAGGGTTGGGGATTCTGTCGATATCAATGTTATGCTTAGGCGAAGCCTGCAAAGGGGAATGAACAGCGTTGAAAGCAATGTAAAGGAAAAAGGGATCCTTCTTTTGCTTGTCGACAAATGCCAGGGCCTCGCGTGCGAAAGCATTGGTAAGGTATTCTTGTTCTTCGTGGGGCTTGATGCCTCGAACAATTTTACTGTTAATGTGTTTTCCATCGGTGTAGGTGTTTGCATTTCCAAGGAATCCAAAGTATTCGTCAAAGCCTTGGTTAATGGGGTTGAACTTTTCGCTGGTTCCCAAATGCCATTTGCCTATCATTCCTGTTTTATAACCCGCATTTTTTAGAAGGCGGGGCAGGGTGGTTTCCGGTGCATTAAATATAGGGCTGTTGTTTTCTGCCACCACGGGATTAAATTCGTGGCCAAATCGCTGTTGATACCTTCCTGTAAGAAGGCCTGCACGGGAGGGACTGCAAATAGGGCTGCTGGCATATCCGTTAGTACATCTGATTCCATTTTTTGCAATTGAATCGATGTGGGGGGTGTGAATGTCTTTGCAACCTTGAACGCCAAGGTCTGCATAGCCAAGATCATCTGCAACGATGATAATTACGTTTGGTTTGCTAGCGGCGTTGGAATAATTTGCTAGCGCTACAAATAGGAGAGTAAGCAGGCATCTGGAGAAGTTGTTGGTCATAATTGTTTCTTTTTCTTCTTGGGAATTTCTAGGGTGTTGGCGCCTTTGATGTTTTTAGAAGGCATAGGCGCTTTGATATCGTTGCGCCAATTAGTCAGTTTATCATAAAGCTCTTTTTTCAAATCAGGCATTTGGGAGGCGAGGTTATTTTTCTCGCCAACATCCTCAATTAAATTATAAAGCTCAATCTTACCATCTTCTAGAAATTCTAGAAGTTTATAATTTCCCGAGCGAATAACGCTTACAGGTTTGGTGCGGTAGGTGTTCTCCCCTGCGCCCAAATAGCCGGGAAAATGCCAGAAAATATCACTTCGCTTTAAGCTTTTTGAAGTATCACCTTGAAGTTGAGAAAAGTAGCTTTCGCCATCAAGCCTGTAGTTTTTGGGGAGTTCAGATTTGCTAAATTCGTGAAGGGTGGGGTAGAGATCGACGCTACAAATGGGGGTGTTGGAAGTGGTACCCGGATTTATGGTTCCTGGCATACGGAAAATATAAGGAACCCTAATGCCGCCTTCATACAGCATGCCCTTGCCGCCACGGAGAGGAGTATTATCGGTTTTATCGCCACCCTGCTTGATGCCTTCACGGGCATAACCGCCCACGCCCCCATTGTCGCTGGTGAAAATGACCAGAGTGTTTTTTGAGAGGTTAAGATCATCGAGAGTTTTCAGGATTTTGCCCACACTTTCGTCAACGCTAAAAAGCATAGCAGCATAAGTGGGGTTGTTATGGCCGCCTACGCCCTGTTTTTTCTGGAATCGTTCGATGAGTTCCTTCTTAGCCTCGTAAGGTGAGTGAACTCCGAAATGATGAACGCAAAGGAAGAAAGGTTTTTCCTTGTTTTGGTTGATGAAGTTGACAGCTTTGTTGGTAAGGAAATCCGCAAGGTAGGTGCCTTGAGGGTATGCCACCTTAGGCATGGTTACGAAATCATAATGTTTTCCCATGGAAACAATTGCTTCATCGAACCCGCGTTTAGAAGGATGATGTTCGCCTTGCTGGCCAAGATGCCATTTCCCAAACAATGCGGTTTTGTAACCATTGCTTTTGAGTGAGTCTGCGAGGGTGATTTTTTTAAGTGGTAGATCCACCACATTTTCAACGGGCTTAAGTGGGCGTGACTGCCAATCGAATCTGTCTATATTGCCCACTGTGTAGATGCCGGTACGGGGGCCATATTGCCCGCTCATCAGGGCTGCCCTTGTAGGTTGGCAGTTAGGGCCACACGAATAACCCTGCAGAAATCGCATTCCCTGCGAAGCAAGGTAATCGATATTTGGGGTTTCGTAATACTTGCTGCCATAACACGCTGGATCGGTGTACCCTAAATCATCTGCCATGATGTAAACAATGTTAGGCTTGTTGAGTGGGCCAGACTGGGCAGAAAAAAGTGAAGCGATAATAATTAAGGATGAAAGCATTAATCTTTCCTTCTATGAACATAAGCAAAATAAGCGCCAGAAATTTCTTTACCATCCTTGTCCAGCATCCAAGATTGCATGGTATATTTAGATCCCTTGATTAATTTTACTGAGAAAGTAACTTGTTTGTCGGATTGCTGGATCATTTTAGTCGTGTCGGTTTCGCCAATTTTTAAACGAACCGAAGCGACTGGTAAGGGGTTGCCTGCCTGAATAAAACCGTCGAAAGGCTTGAAAGATGGCACTCCTTCTGCCAAACCAGCATTTGCTTCTTTGGGCCATCTGCTTAGAGAAACTTCATAAGTTCCATCCATGTCAGCTAAGAGATTCCAAAAAGAATTTATCCTTTTGCCAGTACGTAAATCTCCCATGTTATCGCAATAAACATTAGACCAATCTGCAGAAGAAAGTGTTACAGGATTTTGCTTTTCATTTCCGATAATGATTGGTACGAATTCGTTAAGAGAAGGTTCAAGATTGTTCCACCATTTATCATAATGGTCTTTCATCTGGTTAAAAATATCAGTCTTCACATCAGCGATGTCTTTTTGTTGGCCCGGATCAGCATGGATATCGTAAAGTTCTTTTCCGTGAACCAGTCGCCATTGATTCCATAAAACGCAGCTTTCGTATTTTTTTGGGTTTTGTCCGTATTGGACAATAAGTTTGCGATCTGGAAGGGTGTTGCTTTTTTCTTCAAGCAAAGGGGCAAGGCTGATGCCATCGAACTTTGCATTGGCGGTGGGGGAAAGTTTGCAAAGGCTTAAGAGCGTTGGATAAATATCCTGGATTTGAGAAGTATAAGAAATGTCACGGGGTGAACCAAGGTTACCATTTGGCCAGCGAATAAAGCAAATGGTGCGGTGTCCGCCTTCGTAGTAAGTGGTTTTCTTTCCACGCATTCCCGCATTAAATATTTTTTCACCAGCAGTTGCCCCATTATCGTTCAGGAAAATAACAATGGTGTTTTTAGCGAGGTTGGATTCTGTGAGAAAAGCATCGAGTCTGCCCATGTTCTCATCAAGGTTGGCGATCATGCCGAAGAATTTTTCTGGGCCCTTATTTAAATATGGTATCGAATATTTTTTATCCACCCAATGAGGTGTGTGTGGAGCGTTGGTGGGAAGGTAAAGAAAGAAAGGTTGATTCTTTTCTTGGCATTGTTTCATCCATTGAATGCCAAGGTTAAAGAAAAGGTCGGTGCAATAGCCTTTGAATTGCTCAAGTATGCCGTTGTGATAAAACTTTCCGTCAAAATTATCATTAAGCCAAGTATCCGCCATGGAAGTGATTCCCCATCCGAGATGAATCACTGACTCGCCAAACCCTTTGTATTGAGGAAGATTTGGGTAACTGTCGCCTAAATGCCATTTGCCAAAGATTGCAGTTTTGTAACCCTGCCTAGAAAAGATTTCTGGGAGAGTTGTAATATCAGGTTTAAGAAATGACCTGCCTGCACAAACAGAAGTAGCCTTGTTATGCAGCGCATCCATTCCTGAAAGTAACTGCCCCCGGGTGGGCGTGCACATTGGCGCAACATGAAAATCCGTAAGCCTTATGCTTTGCGAATGAAGTTTGTCCAAGTTGGGGGTTTTTAAAACAGGATTACCATGGCAAGAAAGGTCGCCATAACCTTGATCATCACTTAAAACAATGATCACATTAGGCGTAGTTTCTGCAGAATGCAAACTGGAAAGGCCAATTAAGAGTGCAATCAAACTAAACAGATAGCGCATAATTAGTCTTCCTTTTCTGATGCAAGAACAGGTTTACCTTCCCAAGTGGCGGTTTTTGTTTTCGCATCCCAGATTAAAATGCGATGCGCACTATTAGGAATGGGTGGGAGATCAACTTTTGGCAACCATGCCCGATGCTCTTCCAATATCTTTTCAAACCCCTGATCCTTTGCGAGGTTCCGCCATTCATTTGGATCTTCACAATGATCATAAAGTTCCTCGGTTCCATCTGCGTATTTGATAAAGCGATATCTTTCCGAGCGTATAGAATGATTGCCCGTATTATGGCTGGTGATTGCTGGCCAAGTTCTTGGGGCGGAGGAATTTTGCAAAAGTGACTTTAGGCTATGCCCTTCTAATCCTTCGACTTTTTGCAAAGAGCATAATTCTATAAGTGTGGGGTAGATATCTAAAAGTTCAACAGGGCGATTGCAAACAGCATTGGGCGTGACTCCTTTTCCAGCAAAAATCAGGGGCACTCTGGTGGAACGTTCCCAAAGAGAGTTTTTACCGGTGATTCCTTTTTCGCCTAGATGCCAGCCATGATCGGACCACAGCACAATTAAAGTGCTTTCGGCTTTGCCCGAAGCTTCGAGCGCATCTAAAACCCTGCCAACCTGACTATCCATGAAACTGATACTTGCAAGGTAGCTTTTTACCAAAGGTTGCCATTGGTTTGATTTTTTTAACCATGAGAGCCTGGGTTCGGGAAGCTTCCAGTGCAGGTACCAAGAGAACTCTGGAGTGTCATTACGATCATCATCCTTCACTGGAGGAAGGGTTACTTCCTTGGGGTAAAGATCGAACCATTTTTGAGATGCAAAACAAGGCACATGGGGAAGCCTGTACCCTATTCCAAGGAAGAGCGGTTGTGTTTGCTTTTCCTTCAACTTGCTGATAGCCCAATCGGTGGTTTTCCAATCAGGTTGTTCCGAATCATCGTTGGGAAATATGCCCCAATCCATCGCAGGGTGCTTGCCCGGAGTTTGTACAAAAGGCTTCGCAGGCTTGGGCATACCCGGGGCAGGGCCCCATGTCGCGCATTCGGAAAGCCGATTTTTAGGTAGGATCGATCCATCATGATAAATCTTGCCGCAGATGTTAGTGTCGTATCCTGATTTCATGAATGCCTGAGTAAGGCTGGTTGCGTTTTCAAGGATTGGAGAGCTTCGTGGTCCAGGAGTTAAGCCATAAACACCGGTGGAAGTGGGCCTTTTGCCAAAGAGCAGACTACTGCGGGAAGGGTTGCATAAAGGCGATTGGCAGTGTGCGTTAGCAAAGAGAGTGCCTTTTTTTGCCAGCCTATCAATGTTGGGGGTCTTCACATCTGGATGGCCTTTCATGCAGCCTATCCAATCATTTTGATCATCGATGGAAATGAAAAGAACATTGGGTTTGTTCTGGGCAGTATCTTGGCCCAGAGCACAAAGGGAAAACAGTATCGCAAAATTATAGATCATGATGACCACCTGTCAGGGTTTTCTAAAAATCAGATGATTCCCATGTTAATGGAAATAAGTTTGATGGAAAGTGTATAAATGGGTGGTAATCCGTAATTGATGGATGTTTTTTCTTCTTATTAATCGAAGTCGAAGGTGAAAAGCATTAGAATAGAAGAGGATATCCAAGTGCTGGTAACATAAAATGCAGGAAAATGAAAAACAATCAACGCTAGAACCTTTTTGCCAAGGCGTAAATGAGTTGTTGGTTACGGGTGAAAAACTTGTTACCTCGCTGGATGGCAAACCCGATTCATTGGATGGATGGAAGGACTTAAAGGCGAGATTTTCTTCGTTTCAAATGCGCGGAAAAGATCCAGTTCTTATCGCAACACTTTATGGCCCTTCGGGTGCGGGTAAAAGTACCCTGTTTAAATTGCTGACAGGGGTTGATGTTCCTGCAGGCGGGGCAGTTAGGCCTTGCTCCATGGCTTGCGCTGCTGCGGTTCCCGAGTCGCTTGATGATCCGCAAAAGCTAGCTGTATTGTTCCCCGGGTATATTGCAGAAAAGCTGGTATCTCAAACGCAAATACGCCAAACCGATGGGCCTGATCAATTATTGTTTGCTACCTATGCCGAGAAGAAAAAGCAGGCTATCCAATTGGTGCTGGTGGATGTACCCGATTTTAACACGGTTGAGAAAACCAATTGGGACAAAGCCGAGAAAATGCTCGAGCGTGCAGAGGTCGTCATTTTCATGGTCTATGACAACGCTTATTCCGATGACAAAGTAATTCAAGAGCTAGCAAGGTGCTGTAAGAAGTCTGCATCGATGGCATACATGTTAACCATGACAAATGCAGAAGCAGCGAAGCAGATATGGGGTGATTTGGTGCAGAAGGTTTCCGGGAGGTTTGCAAGCTTTCAGGAAAATCGTGCGGATGGGAAAACGCTGCATCAGTTTCTGTTGGAAAGCCCGGTATATTTCAGCCCAAGGTCGGAACAACCGAGCCTAGAAAATGTTTATCCCCTTAATGAATCGATACCGCCATTGCAATCGCTGTTGCAGGGGTTTGATGCGGAAAAATTAATCATCTCTGGGCTTAGGGAACCAGCATTGCAAACTATTGTTTCTTGCACCAGCTTCATGGAAAATGCAGAATTGGGATTGGTTGGTATGCGGGATCGGGATCGTGCAATGCGTGACGATTTGTTGGAACATGCTAAAGCTGTTGCCTTCCATGAGTTTCCCGCGGGTAGATTGGTTCAAATTGTTTTGGAAGAAGCCAAGCGCAGAAGGCCCTGGTACTTGCGTTTCATCACCAGTGGTTTCGAGATACCTGGCATGGCATTTAAACAAGGCCAGAAGCTGGTGGACTGGTTAAGGGGCAAGAATGAAGATGGCCCCAGCCTATTCAATCGTGATGATCTCGAAAGAAAAAGGTTGCACGATGCCACCGAGCATATGGGGAACCAATGGCGTGGGAATTATCCAGACCTTTCGGGAACAGATGGGGTTCTAAGTTCGGCCAATTGCGAGAATGCCCGTAATACATTTACGAAGGTTAATATTCCAGAAGCAGGGTTGGATTGGGAGACGGAAGTAAGAACAGATCTGGCTAAATGGGCCGAAGAAAATAAGTGGAAATGCGCCATGCTTGCCACGATTCCCGAGTTGGCGATGACCGGCGGAATCGCCTTGTTGATGGTGGATTTGTGTACCACGGGAGGTTTTGGTTTCGTGCTTGCCAACCTAGGACTCGCAGGAACGGCGGGTGGATTAGGTGCAGCAGTCGGGGTTGGATTCAAGTTTCTTGAAGACTACCATTTGAACACGGTTGCAGAGAATGCCCAGAATAAATGGAAGACCCAGAGAACTCAGGAACTTCTGACTCACCTAGATGAAAATTGGGCAGCGGCGTTGTTGCAAAGCTGGCGCCTTAAATTGAAAACCGTGATTGATGCTCCGATCCCCCAATTCAAACAAATTTGTATGCGGGTCCAGAAACTTTTACACGAAGGCAAAGTTTCATGAATGCCTCCTCCATGTTGGTTACAGCAACTCGGGAAAGGGCCCAGCGACTGGCCAATTCTTGTGCATTATTTCCCCTTTGGCCTGATTCCCTAAGGTTGGATGTAAGGCTTCGTAGGGCCCTTGAAAAACTTAATGCTGAAAATCCGGATGCAAAACCTCTGATAATTGCGTTTCTTGGCGGTACAGGGGTAGGGAAGTCGCATCTTTTTAACGCATTGCTCAACCAGCCTAACGCCAGTCAGGTTTCCCCTGCAATCAGGCCTTGCACTTCCAAGCCAAAGATGGCGCTTTCTCAGCATGATCGCCCTTTATTGCAATCGTATATGGATCTTAGCCTGGTCGATCTTGTGGATGCGCACCTTGATGGCGTGGTGTTGGTCGATTGCCCAGACATCGATAGCATTGATCAGGCCAATCATGAAAAGACTAGGCAGATTCTAGGTTTGGCCGATGTCGTGGTGTTTGTGACTGATCCTACCAAGCGTGCCAACTTTGAAATTCATAAAGAGGTTAAAGATTGGAGCGAACGAAAACGCTGGTACTTTGTAATGACCAAGCTGGATCAATATCCAAATGAAGCTAATGCGATCCGGGAAGATTTTATCAAAAGAATAATGGAGCTTGGTTTTGAGGTTGATAGGAAGACGAGTTTTTTTGTGAGTTGCCTGGAACCGGGCAGGGCAGAGTTTTTGGAATTGCGCCAGACCCTTTTGGGAACCCGCTCTAAAGAACTTCGTGCCTTACTCCCACTCGATAGTTTTCTTGGGCATATACTGCATGCGTTGGAACCTTCTGCGGGGGATTACTTTAAATCCTTGGCCCTGCAACTTAAAAATACCGAAGTGCGTTTAGAGGCTCGTTTACAGGAAGCCTATTTGAATGCACTAGCGCAATCGGATTGTTCGGAGGCCCTGAAAACCTTATTGCGGGAACAGGTTTGGCAGCAAAGCCCAGAGAGTGTTGGTTATTTAATGAGCCTGCCCTTATGGCTGAGAAATCGCCTGGCCTCCTTGGGTGTATCTTGGTCGATTGGGCAGATTCTTACAGGCAAGGCTTCAATTTTAGGCATTGCTGGTATTGGTTTGAGTTCGGTGATGTCGTTGCTACGGGGGCAGTTGCCGTACAAAAAAGTGGCCGGTGCATTGGGTGTCGAGTTTCGCACCAAGGTTGAATCAATCATTGCGGATTCAAAACGAACGCTTGAAGATTTGAAGATTCCATATGCCGAGGAATCTCAGGAAGAGTTGGCGAAAGAACCCAAGTTAGAGTCGAAAGGCTGGGGCCTGATTGGTTTGGGCGCAGCTTTAGAGGCCGTTGCTAGGCAGGTTACACACAGGCAACCCGAAGATGAAATACTGGAACAGTTGCGTGGCGATATAGAAAGACTGGGTCAAAAAATCGCTCGGGCTGAGTTTGGTTTCGTAACTTCATTCATCACCAATTTGCTTCCAACGATTGCAGTGGGGGATATTCTTTATCGCACCTTGATGTCGTGGATCAGGCATGATTACCTGCCTTGGAATTTTTATGGCATGGCATCGATGGTGTTTTTGGGAAGCTTGCTGCCTGGGTATCTGATAATTTCGCGTAAGATTTGGAGCGCATCAACCCTGCCTGATATGAAGGAGTTGGTAGCACAAGTGAAAGAGCCGGGTGCGACTGAATTGATTCGCATCGCCCGCAAGAGGGCGGAAAATCTGGCCCATGAGTTTGAGCTTTTGCAAAAACAAGTCATAGAGACCCGAAACACTCTCGCATCAGAATTGGATAGCCCATCATTCGGGGAACGCGTAAAACATTCCCCGAAGAGGTAAGCTTTCTATTTCGACTTTCCTTCGAGTTCATCAGCCACATTCGTCGCTTCATAAACTTTCCGAAGTGCCTCGATCATACCTTGTGAATGAACCGAAACAGCACGGCCTTGTTCTTCGGTGAAGGCGAAATCCAATACTAAGGATTGAATGTTGCCATCGAAGATAAGGCCAACCACTTCAGCATCTTTATTAACAACCGGACTGCCTGAATTGCCTCCGATGATGTCTGCAGTGCAAACAAAATTGAGGGGAACTTTCATGTCGAGCTTACCCTTTTTGTCGATCCAACGTTGAGGAAGATCGAAGGGGGATTTATTCATGTGCTCGGTCGATCGCTCGTAAAGGCCGGAGTAATAAGTTTCAGCAGGAACCTTTTTGCCGTTCTCTTCGTAACCTTTGACCGTGCCAAAAGCGAGCCTAAGGGTAAAGGTTGCATCTGGGTAGGTGCTGGTTCCTTCGAGTGCGAACTTGACCTTGGCGATTTCTGCATAGGCCTGTCGCTTGGGTTCTTCGACTTCGAGTTCCATGCGTTTACGGATTTTGCGGGATTCAGCATCCACTGCAAGGGCAAGCAAAAGGATCGGGTCCTTCGATGCAGTGATAGCTTTAGTGCCTTCTTTGTAAAGCCTTTTGCGTTCGTTGACATCTTTTAACTTGGAACCAAGCACGAGTTCCGCAGCACGCTGCTGAGGCGACTTGCCTGCAAGCGAGGTTACAACGATGGGGTGCTTATAGCCAAGAATCGAAGCCATGAAGGAAAGGCCGTCCGCAAGCTTCACGATTTCGTATTCATCGTAGATTGGCTCTTCGGAGAAGAGTTGAAGTTCCATGGATTCGAGTGCGCTATCGCGGAACTCGCGTAGGCGCTCTTGGTTTTTCTTGGGTTTTTCTTCAGCAGCCCGAACCAGTGTGCGAGCGATACCAAAAATTTCACAATTAAAACCAGCAGCACCTTCTAAAACGGTGTAGGGCTTGATCAGTTCAGCACGGATCTTTTCCGATGCAGTTACTTTGTCCCATGCAGTTTTGGCATCCGAAAGCTTTGCATCCTTTGCAACAGCTTCTTTAAGCTTAAGTTCATACGCTTGCTTTCTTGCCATCAATTCTGGGTCAAGCAATCCACCCAAGCCACCAACTCTAGCCTTGCGACTATTCTGTACGCCAAAAAGAAACTCTTTGGCTTGCCTGGCGTTTTCTTCGCTTCTACCGCTAAACGCATTAAGAAGAACTTCCCAACGATTCAGCCTGTTAAGCAGGAATGGGTAGCCTATGTCTCTGAAATACTGAAGTTCATCAACCGTATTAAGGCGGTTGGTTTTGCCTGGATGCCCGGAAACGAAAACTAGTTCGTCTTCCTTTGCGCCAGCTTTGCTCCACTTAAGGAAGTGCTCGATCTTCGCGGGTTTGTCGTTTTCATAAACCCTGAAGAAAGCCATATCTAGGTCAAAGCGGGGGTATTCGAAATTATCAGGGTCGCCACCAAAGAAAGCGATTTGTTGCTCGGGGGCGAAAACGAGTCGGACATCGGTGTATTTCTTGAATCGATAAAGATGGTAGGCGCCTCCTTGATAAAGGGTGACAACATCACTTCGAAGGCTGGTTTTATCGAGTGATTCTTTTTCGATTTCCGAGATGACAGCTCTGCGTGCAGCAAAAGAGTCCTCTGCTTTTGCTCCCGCCTTGGAAGAAGCATTAACCCGTTCTGTAACATCTTCAATGCTCATAAGGACATTAAGTTCCATGGCTTCGCATTTGGATTCTTCGGCATAGGTCTTGGCATGAAAACCATCACGGTAATAATTCCGATCCTTGGTACCCATTTTTTGCAATGCATCGGCAGCAACATGGTGGTTGGTCATCACCAATCCATTTGCAGAAACAAAAGAACCTGAACCACCGCTGTTAAATCGAACAGAAGATTTTTGCAAATGATTGAGCCAGGCATCTGTGGGTTCGAAATTATACTTTGCTTTGAGGTGTGCCTTGGGTGGGTTGTTGAACAACCACATGCCTTCATCGCCCAAAAGAGGGGAAAAGTTTGCCATTAGAATTGTAAGGGCAGCTAAAGCTGACCATCTCCGTAAGTAAGAAACCATTAAAGAACCCTCGTAAAAGTTTAGAATAGTGTAGTTATGTTATGAGGCAGGCTTCTCTTTGAAAAGCCAACCCGCACCAGCAAATCCCAATAGTAAGGTTAACACGCCAAACCAAAGAATGGCAGGAAGAATGCCTCCCGGAATTTTGAGCTCTGCTCCGACAGGAAGTTTTTCAGGCAGCTTTAAAAGGTTGGCATTGGTTTGAAAAAGGGCAGGAGCGAAATATTCTCTTCCCATGATTCTTTCAGCAATAGGCCCCAGAAACTCTTCTTTGTCAATTAAAATGTCACGCTTGTCGGGGGTTTTTAGTGTAGTTCCTGCGGGGACTTTCACCCACTTTTGCAGTACTCCCTCTTCACGGCTTAATTCTGAAATTTCTTTCCCAAACGAGATGACATCCGCATCCTTGGCGCTTGCACCCAGCTTGAATCTTGCTGCATCTTTGCCCAATTCGTCCAAGGTTGCTTCTCGAGTAACAGGAATTGTTGAATACTGCCAGCGGGCAATATCCTTGGGAATTGTATCGCTGAAAGCGAAGAAAGCGAGAATTACACCCGCAAGAGATCCGCCAGCAATGTAACCCGAAGCGAGTAACACCCCTGGGTTGGTTTCAGATTTTTGAATTGCTTCGATCTCAGCCTTGGCTTTTGCTTCCGGATCATCGGAATCCATTGCAACTGTGCTTTGTCTTGCAAGCCATGCATCTACGCACCAGCGCACAATCCCACCCATAAAGATCGGGACAGAATACTGGATGGGTACATAAACCCCCACTGCAAAAGCAAGTGCGGATACGCCACATAGCTCTAGCATAAAGGCAATCATCGAGCCGATTGCAACCATGGTCCAGTTTAAATCGCGTTTAAGCACACCATTAATAATAATGCCCATCACCTGAGTTTTAGGTGCTTCAAATTCACGGTTCACTCGTGTACCATCATCGCGCTCGGTTAATTTACCCATGATTGCAGGGTCTTTAAGAAAGGCAATTTTGCCTGTATCGGGTTCGATAAGAAAGGGCCCGCCTTTAAGCAATGCAATCTCAGGCCTAGGTTTGTAATTGGTTGCATCATCCGCAAGAGTCAGAATATCGTTTCTGGAATCGTAAAGCTTATAGGTTTTGCCTGCATGATCTTCCGATTCCATAAGGCGATCAATTTCAGTTTTGTTAAGTGCCAATGTAGGCAGGTATTCAGGCTTGGCAGAGTATATCGTGCCTGCCTGATTGAAGGTAATTAAAGTGCCACCAATTACCAAAGCGGAAACCAATGCTCCTATCAGAATTGCGTACTGTGCATATTTGGGTGTGCAACCAAGAAGGAAACCGGTCTTGAGTGATTGGGCAGTGGTGCCACCATTAGATGCCGCAACACAAACCACCGCAGCGATCGAAAGCGCAAGGACTCTTTCGCGGCTGCTTGTCCAACCCAATGCCAAAAAAATTAAGCATGTGAGCATGAGTGTTGCAACCGTCATGCCTGAAATGGGATTGGAAGAAGATCCGATTTCGCCTGTAAGCCTCGAAGAAACCGTTACAAACAGAAACCCAAATAAGACAACAAGTACCGCACCTGAAATCGCACTTACAGTATTTACTTGGCTAGTAAGAAACAAAGTAAGCAATACGATTAGGCCCAAGCAGCCACCAAGCACTACAAGCATGGACATATCATTTTCGGTTCTTAATTTCGTGGTCTCTGTGTTACCGGATTTAAGCGAGGAAAGGCCTGAACCAATGGATCGAAAAATCATGGGAAGAGTGCGAAACATACTAAGAATGCCCGCAGTTGCAACACACCCAGCACCGATAAACAGCAGATAACTATTTCGGATTTCGCCCAAGCTCATATCTCGAATGGGTTTGGTACCCGGAGCAATTGCAGTCGGGGAGCTTTCACCAATGAAAAAGATCAAAGGGATTAAGATCATGTAACCAAGTAGGGCACCCGCCATCATGACTGCACTGGTGCGCAAGCCGATGATGTACCCAACGCCTAGAAGCTCGGTAGCCATTTCGCTTGCGAAAACAGCAGCTTTGTTGATGAAGGTAAAAGGGATTTTTGCAGAAACAGCGAGCAGGCTCATGCCTTCGGTGACAAACTTATGAGCGAATGCGATACCAAAACCAAGAAAAACAGTTGCACCCGTCGTGCCGCCTTTTTCTCCTGAAATAAGTACCTGCGCACATGCGGTGCCTTCAGGATAAAGAAGAGTACCTGGCTGCCCAGGTTTGCCATGCAGTTTAACAATAAAAGCTCTGCGGAGGGGTATCATTGCAAGAATGCCTAGTAAGCCTCCTAAAACAGAAACGACCATAACCCGTTGGATATCCATATTGAAGCCAAGTAATAAAAGTGCGGGCATGGTAACGCCAACGCCAAAGGCGATAGATTCGCCCGCCGACCCTGCAGTTTGCACGATGTTATTTTCGAGGATGGTAGCCTGTCGCATTTTAAAAAGCTTGGAAAGTGCCCTAAATAGGGTTATTGCCAAAACGGAAACCGGAATGGAAGCGGAAACCGTCATGCCTACTTTGAGAACCAGATAAAGAGAAGAGGCGCTAAAAACTAGCCCAAGCAAAGTACCTGCTATCACTGCCTGCCATGTGAATTCAGGCATGGTAGTATCTTCGGGCACAAACGGTTGATAAGATTCTTGCGGTGTTTCAGATGACATTACCCAATTACTCCAAACTAAAAGAAACAATGATATTGCATAGCTTGCGAAGAACCAGCGTTCTTTGCAAGTACAATTGAGCTTAATGGGATTAAAACCTTTTCAGCAATAGCCCTTAGCTCTTTAATCAGACTGATAAAGCCTTGGCATGATAGTGGAGATTTATCCCCAGTCGACTTTGTATGTCTTGGGAATCAAAAGTTTTCATAATGCTTCATTTTTTAATGAGGCGTATTCTAGTAATGTAGAAGAATCAAAACAACTGTTTTTACACATGGGAATTATCATGCGGATTGTTTCTTTATTACCCAGCGCGACTGAAATAATCTGTTCATTAGGGTTTGCTGATTCCTTGGTGGGCGTTAGCCATGAGTGTGATTACCCTGCCGAAGTTTTAGGGTTGCCAAAGGTGACGACTTCGCTCATCCCCGAAGCTGCAAGCAGTAAAGAAATAGATGCACTAGTTCGCGAGAGGTTGAAAACCAGCAAAGCTCTATACTCTTTAAATCAATCTGCCCTGCAAAGTCTAAAGCCCGATTTTATTGTTACTCAGGCGTTGTGTGATGTTTGCGCAGTTGCAGAAGAAGAGGTGCGCGAAGTGGTGTGCAAGTTGCCTGGCACCCCTCAAGTTATTAATCTTGCACCCATGACTTTGGCGCAAGTGTTTGAATCCATGCTTCAAGTAGGGCGGGCCGTTGGTAAAGAAGAACACGCCAAAATCGTGGTGAATGCCTATCAAAAGCGCGTTGACGATGTTGTTTTGCGCTCGAAACAAATGGTAAAGAATCCTAGGGTAGTGTTTCTCGAATGGCTTGACCCTCCATTTTCTTCGGGGCATTGGTCGCCCGAATTAATCGCAATGGCAGGTGGCATCGAGCTTATTGGTCGATCAGGCCAGCCTTCGCGAACTTTAGAATGGCGAGAAGTTGCAGATGCCAAACCTGAAATGCTGTTCATCGCAGCGTGTGGCTTTAATGTGGAACGCATCATGCAGGATTTGCCTGTGTTGGATAAAGTAATGACGCAAAAAGAATTCGCATCTCTTAAACCGGATAAGGTTTTTGTTGCGGATGGTTCGCAATACTTCAACCGACCTGGGCCAAGGCTGGTCGACAGCCTTGAAATTCTCGCTCATGCTATTGATCCGATCGTTCACCCGCTACCTAGATATTTGCAGCCTGCAACAGAAGTAAATAAATGAAACCCATAAAAACGCTTTTGTCTTGGAGCAGTGGTAAAGATTGCGCTTGGGCACTGCATCAACTTCGTAAGCAAAGTGAAATCGAAGTTGTCGGATTGCTTACTAGTTTTTCGCAAAATTCTGGTGCTGTTGCAATGCATGGCACAAGCAGGGAATTGGTTAAGGCGCAAGCTGATGCGTTGAATCTGCCTTTATGGGAAGTTGAGTTGCCCTGGCCTTGCACCAACATGGAGTACGAAAAGTTGATGGGCGGGGCTTTTGCGAAGGCTATAGAATCGGGCATTACCCATTTGGCGTTTGGTGATTTGTTTTTAGAGGATGTCCGCAATTACAGAATCAAATCATTGGAAGGAACTGGGTTAACACCTTTGTTCCCGATATGGTGTGAGGAAAAGGGCACTAAGGCTTTGGCAACTGAAATGATCGATGCAGGTTTTGGCACCCGGATCATTTGCATTGATCCCAAGCAATTAGATCGTAAATTCTTGGGCAGGGAATTTGATCACCAGTTGATGAGGGATCTTCCCAGCGGTGTTGACCCTTGCGGGGAGAATGGTGAATTTCACACCTTCTGCCATTCAGGCCCGATATTTGGAAAATCAATTGCCCTGCAAAACTTGGGCATTGAGGAGCGGGATGGGTTTTGCTTTATGAATGTTATGCTTGCGAAATAATCGAATCTAAACCAGATCGACTCCAGTTTCACCTTCCACG